>WNFQ01004768.1_pt1 | contig 17096 bp, 10 predicted proteins | sample 5400171 | NCBI WGS metagenome assembly WNFQ01 (sample SAMN13153356, study PRJNA577476) | soil metagenome | isolation source: 20 cm soil under Madrone tree | place: USA:California | collected 2016-06-14 | reverse complement strand
CGCGAGTTGGGTTTAATACGACGTGAGTCAGTATGGTCCCTATCTTCTGAAGAGATAAATAGTAAAAAGGGGAAGACCTTCTAGTACGAAAGGATCAATAGGCTGTGTTTCTCTAGTGCACCAATTGTTGAATTTAATTAATTAAATAAGCATAGTTGGGTAGCCACAAACATATTAGATAAGCGCTGAATGTATATAAAGCAAGAAACTAACCCCTAGATACTATCTTAAATATTATTTCTATTATTTATTTTTTAAATAATATCTCTTTTTATTATATTAATCCATAATATAATCTAAGAAATGAAATAATATTTCATTTTATAAGAAAAAGAACATTTCTTAATAGGATGCAAATGTAAGTAACTGTGAATTATTTAGTTTAGCATTACTAATTTATAAAATAGACTTGATGTTTTAAATTGTTCAATTTTTTAATCTTTTAATCTTTTAATTATAGATATATGGGTATATGGGTATATGGGTATATGGTATATTGTGTATAATTTATACCCCATTTGAACTAATAAACTGAAGAAGATTCGAACTTCACATATAATCACCTGATTTCAGTTTTATAAGATTGACGACTTTATTTAGAAAAGGGGTTATGAATATTAATATTACTTTAAATAGTTTATTTGAATTTTTTATTAATTTGATGTTTATCCATTTGAATTTTTTTATATTTTAAAATCAATAAATATTCTTCTAAGTTATCCATACAAAAATCTTTTATTGTTTGATGGTATTTAGAATAAAGATAATATTGAATAATTCTATGATTATAATATCTAGTAACTAACATAGAATTAGATAAAACAATATAAGGATCGTGAGGATTACCTTTAATTGAGACCATTGGAATAACATTATATAAGGAGTTAAATTCTAAATCATTAATAAAATCGTAAAAATATTGAGATTCAAAATTTCTAATTTCATAATAATTAGATTTACCACTATTATTAATAAAGTATTCTTTTTTAATTTGAGAAAGTAAAGTTATTTCTTCATTAGAAATGGTTCTTAATAAATTTCTATATAACATTGATTATTTATTTTATATATTGTATCTAAAATTGGTATTAGCTTTGCTAATAACTATCACTGTTAATTTGTATTTATGTGTTCAGTTGTGGAGCCAAAAGCTTCGGAAGTAAGTACTCCTGTATCTCTAGTAGGTATAGAGGTCTAAAATATAAAATAAAAAGGGGGTAAAAATTTTATTATTGCCAGATGTTTAGAATTAAAAAGAATCGAATAATATAATAAAAGAATCGTTTAATTATTGATTAATAATTTCTTTATCTTTATTAATAATATAAGGAATTGTATTAATAAATTTATTATTTTGATTATAAATTAATTTTCTTTTATTATCAGTAACTTTTAATGTATATAAATCTTCTCTGATTTTAATATCACCATCTGATAAAAATTTAAGTCATTTAGATTGAGATTTTTGTAAGGTAGATTGTTTTAAAAGTAATTGTTCAAATTCATTGTATGTTAAAACAATTTCATGTTTTAAACCTTTAACTTTATAAATAATTTTACCATCTTCAGTTTCTAAATAATAAACTTTAGGAGCTAGAAAAATAGCATTTTTTAAAATATATTCTAATTTCATTTTACCTAAAATAGTATTACTTCTCATTTCTTCTGGTAAAGGTTTATCAATATAAATACTATCTGTATCAGAATAATATAAATTAAAATCAGGATTATTTTTAAATTGTGACATGTGGATTCTAGCATAAGCAGTAATAGCTGCAGCTATACCTATAGAAACATTATGAGTTTCTAAATTACTATATAATTCAGTTTGTTGATCTTTAATATCAAATCTATATTGAACTAAAATTTTATCTCCTAATTCGAAGAAATCAACCACACTTTCATTATTAATATTATATCATTTTTTAAAATCATTAAAACTATTAAAAATTCTGATATCTAAAAATGAATCAATCATACCGAATCTTCCATATAAACTATTAAGCAATAATTTAGCAATTAAATTTAAAGGATGAGATTTAGGGTATTGTAATCTAAATTTATAAAGAATTCCAATATAACTATTGAATATATTTTTTCTTTTAAAGGTATAACCTCATAAAATTTCGAATTTATATCCGTATTTTTGAGCATTATTCATTTCTTCAGAAAATATCATACCTTCTCAAGTACCTAAAGGAGCAATAGTTCTTAAACCATTTCTAGTTTTAACATGAGTTTGTATTATAGGATGTTTTAAATTATCAGGAGCAACTATTTTACAATAAAAGAATCCAAATGGATCTTTTTCAATAGCTTTAATGTCACCTTCAAAATAAATAGGTTTACCAATAGGCATATCAAATTGATCCATAACATAAGGATATAATGAGTTAACATCATAAACTCAAATTTTAGTTCCTTTTTCATTTTGAGGGGTATAAACATCCACAGCTCCTCCAGTATAACCTTGTCTAATATCTTTCGCAATATGACCTGATAATTGTGGAATTTCATCATTTCTTAAAAAATGAGTTCTAAATATACCCAAAGCTAATGAAGATAAAGTAGGATATTTATTAATATTGATATTAAAAAACTCAAATATCATGTAACTAAATTTAATTATTATTTGATATAAAGAGATACAATCTTTTTCACAGTAATTGATAGTTTCATTTCTTAAGTTTCAATTATTTGATGTAATTCCATCATATTCATCGTGAGATATACCATCAAATAATGAAAAATCAGGTGTAATTCCAATATAATCTAAATTATTTTCTTTAACAAAGTTATAAGGAAAATAACTTTTTAAAATATCAACACCAAATGCTTTACCTAGTTTTCTTAAAGATAAGATTAATAATTGTTGAGAATCTTTAAATGTAATATTATAATTATTAAACTTAAATCCAATAGAAATTAAATCTCCATGATGAATTAAAGGTTTAATTTGACCTAAATTAGCTAATATTTTTAATAAAAATATACCATCAAATTTAGATAAGTTATGAATATAAACATTATGATTATCATATTTTTTAATCATAAGATCTTTAATAGCTTGTATTAACATATCATTAGATGATTTTGAATCTAAAATATAATAAGATCTAGATTTTTCACCATCATATCATGAAATACAATAAGGTATATGAACTCCATCTTTAATAAATGTTTCAATATCCATAGTTATCATTTTATTAATTAATTTTGATTGAGGTAATAATGTTTTAATGAAATTTACTTTTTTATCTACAGTTAATAAAACTAATTTATTCTCAATAAATGTAAATTTTTTATTATTTAAAACTCTTATAAATTTATTATGAGAGAATTTAAAATCTCTATATTCATATGTTAAATAACCTTCTTTATAATATTTAATATGATTATTTAATCCATCTTGAATTATGATAGCTATATCTGTTTTATTAACCTGAATAGTAAATTTATTATCTGTTTTTTCAATTAATCTACCATATTCCAATGGATTCATTGTAATAGGTAATTTATGATGTTGATAATATTGATATTTTATATTAGAAGAATCAAAACTTATTTTATCTTTAGCTCTACCTTTTTTAATGGTATAACTAAATATTATTGAATTAATTAATTGTTCAATATAATATTCACTTTTGTCATCCATATTTCTTAAAATAAAATCAAATAAATAATTTTTATCTTCTTTATTTAATTTTTGTAATTTACCAATAGTAACATATTCACCATTAGATCATCTTAATCTAAATAATAATCAAATATGTTGATTATCAGATAATTTATTATCCATAACTTCTGTTCAAAAGATTTCTAATTTAGATTTTAATAAATTAGATGAAAAGTTAGTATTTTTAATTTCTAAATTAAAATCAGTTCAATTTAATTTGTTTGTTAAATTACTCGATAAAGCTACCACTGTCATAGTTATATTAGAATTATCTGGAAATATTACAAATAATATAAGATAAATTAATAATATTAATGATAATTTAAATGAAATAAATGAAAATGTTGGATAATTTTTAAAAATATAAGTATTTTCTAGGTATGTTTTATTAAATTTTAAGGGGGTAATATTTTTTAATGTTATAGCATTTGTATCTTCATATAATGGATAAATCGTTATACTAGATAACGCATTTAATATTTCAGTAGAGATTAATTTATAATTTTCAAATGTATATCTTTGATCTTGGATAGTTCTGATGAATTTGATATCAGATATTTTTACATCTGTGAATTCAAACATTAATTCTCCTTTTTTGAAAACTTTTATGAAATTTTCATTTTGTTTTTCAAGAATAACAAATACGTTAGTTGTATTTAATTGTACAATATATTTATTCTCAAATTGTTCTATTAATTTTCCATATTCTAATGGATTAATAGTTATTGGTAATTTATAATGTGAATAATTTTGGAAATTCATTTTATTTTATTATTTAAAGACTGTAGTCTAAGGTGTTAGCCGATTATGAGTGTAAGATTTTATTTATTTTTAATTATATCGATTCTCATCTTCCTCCATTAAGAATATTTCTATATATTCGGATTAGTATAACTTTCAATTGTTTCGGAATATATATAAGATATAAATATTATTTTTGATATAGTTTATATTAAGAATTACTCATTAAAAGAGTTACAAAATGAGGTAATACAAAACTATTTTAAAGAAAGGAAAACTCTTTTGAATTCAATATAGAAATTAACTGTTGTAGTGTTATCTAAATTAAATCCTGAGGAGTTTCATTGTTCCTCTATAAAATTAATGATTAAAACTGGATTGCTTTGGTTAGTAACTAAAAATGGATTAGATAATCTTAATCTAGCCTTTGAAAGAGACTCTGAAGTACTAAAAAATGGAATTATTAAATATATTTTATCATCTCCGATTAATTTTAATCAAGATTGTATATCACATACATTAATGCTATTAAGATGATGACATCTTCATCCAGATGTTTTATCTACATTTATACTAGAAGGAATATCAGATAAGAATGTGATTTGTTTTGTAGTTAATGGTAAATTCATTGTTTGTTATTAAATTAAAATTGATTGCGACATATTTATTTCTATTTCTATAAACCCCTTTGGGACTGGTATTAAATGTCTAATATTTATTTATGATATAAATATTACTTGCTAATTACAAAATAAACTGATATTTGGTTTAGCAGGGGGTAAAAAAAATTTTTACTTCAACCATGTTTTAAAATTTCTTTATGTACTTCTCCATAATTTATAAAAAAAAAAAAAAATATCCTTGATCACCTTTATTTAATTTAGAGGATAAAATTTCTTGGTAATTATTTCTAAATGTAATTACTTCTGTTGAAATACCATTTGTAAAAACAGTTTGAGAGTTAGTTTTAGATAATTTAAATATACAATATCTTACTAAAAAGAAAAAAAGAACACCTAAAATAAATGCTATTAAAATATAAAATAAATTAATATTATTTTCTAAACAACAATTAATATTTAATCTATCTACAGATTGATAAATAGGAGGAGTTCCAGTTCGATATGAAGGAACTCTTCCATAATCCGAAATTCTGTCATAATAATATGAAAATCTTCCATGTGATTCTAATAAATCTTGATTATTAAAAATTTGTTGAGGTCTAGTTGGTTCTATATAGTCAACTAATTCAATATCTCCTGATCTTACTAAAGTATTTACAGGAGCTCTTGTTAATTTATTAATGGTTTTTATTATTGTAAAACTTCCTACAGGAACAGCAATAAAAACTATAATACATATAGCTATAATTTGATGTTGGGTTGTCATTTGTTATTAATTTAAATTTGATTCCGACTATTGATTATTATTTAACGTCCTATCAAATAAAAGACGTCTGTTAAACAACTTCGAACATTTCTTTATTCTTCATAAAGGAGAGGCCCTGTCTTCGAGAAATTTTTACGTTAAAAGAGAATATAAACTATTCAGTTTTCGTTAATTAATCATATTAATTTTACGATTTTAAATAATTATTAAAAAATATTATAATAATATTTCAAAAATATTCTTTAATTAGAATATAATATTTTTAGGTTAAACCTACATTAAATTATTATGTACATGATTTAAAAAATTAAATGTTTACAGCCTTAACCGTTAAAATTTTATTTTAATATAAAAATTTTAGATCGAACATACAAAAAGTAATTAACTTTTTTAATAGGCTAAAATTACAGTTAAAAATGAAATTCGTATTAATAAATATATTAAGTTTTACAACAATAATATCAAGTGTATTAGTTATAACTTCAAAAAATCCTGTAATATCAGTAGTATATCTAATATCTGTTTTTGTAAATGCAGCTGGTTATTTAATATTATCTGGGATAGGATTTCTTGGTTTATCATATATTATTGTATATGTAGGTGCTATAACTGTTTTATTTTTATTTGTAATTATGATGATTAATATTTCATTAACAGATATTATAGATACAGGAAAACAATATACAAAAAATTTACCTTTAGCTTTTGTAGTAGGTTCATTATTCTTGTTTGAAATGTTTAACATTTTACCATTTAGTTTTAATAATCTATCAGGTTTAAATTTAATTTTTGATACTATTACTAATTTTAATTTATTTATTTTAAATAATAATAAATTAAATTTTGTTAATAATATTCATACTACTTATCAATCTAATTTTGCAGATACTACTTTTATTTCATTTAGTCAAATAGAAGCTGTAGGACAATTAATTTACACTTATGCTGCTATATTATTAATTATATGTAGTATTATTTTATTATTATCTATGATAGCACCAATCTTTATATCATTAAATAAAAAATAATTTTATTTAATTTATTATTATTTTTTTTTACCCCCATTTTTAATCTAATTTTACCTTTAATACTTTATTTGTTTGTTTTTAAACATATTAGAGTTCAGTTTACAGATGGTTTCTGTAGTAGATCTGCAAAATCTATAAATATAAGGGTTCAATTCCCTCTGGACTCTATAATATAATTTAATGATTCAAATTTAATTTAAGAATAATAATAATAATAATAATAATAAGAAATTATTATTAAAAGAAATCTATTTATTTGATTAAATTAATAAAAACAAAAAAATATTATTTTATTTATAATACAAATAATTTCTCTTAGTTCAATGGTAGAACTGCATTCTTCTAAAATGTTAATTTTGGTTCGAATCCAAAAGAGAATAAGAACATATAAAAATATTTAATTAAAAACAAACAAATTATATCTCTAAAAGTTAAATAGAATTGTTTAATATTTTTCATAATAACTATTTAGAGAATTAATTTATAAATAATGTTTGTATGAATCATTTAGAATCTATTAATTAAGTTGTTAATATAAAAATAAATTATTGTTACAGTATCTTTTACTTTATATATATCTTTTTTGTTTATAATTTATTTAGATAAAAATTTTTATCTAAATAAATTGAATTTAATTATTTTTACTTATAAATATATAAATTATTATTTAAATAATAATTTATAATAACTTTATAAAGTTATATTGTTAATTTTAATTAACTATAAATCAATATTTATATCTATATCAAATTTATAAAAATGTAATATAATCTTATATTATAAATTATCTAATAAAATATTATTAAATGGGATGATAAATTATCTAATTTAAAGACTAAAGTATAAAGATTAAAATGGATAATCAATTATAAAATAACAATATAGATATAAATAAAGTTGATAAATATATTTATCTATGAATACAAATAATTTAATTTTAACTCTGTTAAATATAATAATAAATTTATTAGATGTATTATTAGTGATATTACCTATATTATTATCTGTAGCCTTTATGACTATAATAGAAAGAAAACAATTAGCTGCTCATCAAAGAAGAGTTGGTCCTAATACTACAGGATATTATGGTTTGTTACAACCTTTTAGTGATGCTCTTAAATTAATAGTTAAAGAAACTGTTATACCTGCTCAATCTAATAAAATATTATTTTATTTAGCGCCTGTGTTTTCTTTAATATTTAGTTTATTAGGATGAGGTATTATTCCTTTTGGACAAGGTTTAACTTTATCTGATTTTACATTAGGGATATTATATACTGTAGCTTTATCTTCATTAGGAGTATATGGAATATTATTTGCAGGTTGATCAGCTAATTCTACTTATGCCTTTTTAGGTTCTTTAAGAAGTACTGCTGCTATGATAAGTTATGAATTAATTTTAAGTTCAGCTATACTAATAATAATAATATTAACTGGATCATTGAATTTTACAACTATAATTGAAAATCAACAAGCTATTTGATATATAATACCATTATTTCCAGTGTTTATATTTTATTTTATTTCTATTTTAGCTGAAACATCTAGAACACCTTTTGATTTACAAGAGGCTAAGACAAAATACTAATTGATTTGGCCTCTATAAATATCGCTATATGCTGGAAACTCCTAAAGCTTTAAGTACTCATCTAATTAATAAATTAGGTAGTTAAAATTTTAAAGATGTAACAATGGATAATCAGCAGGAAACCAACAAAATAAAATAAACTTTTATTTTAAGTAGGATCCTCAGAGACTACACGCGATAATTTCTAATAATTAAATGAAATATGATATAGTCCAACCATTATTGAAAGATAATGGGAAAAATATAATATTGAAATTATTATTATTTATTTTACTATTTTTAATTTACCAAATTTATTGTGATTGTGAGAAACTTCAATACGATAACTTGTTTTCTATTTTTTATATTCAATGTCTGAATATTATACCTATTAAACCTTTAAAAACTTATAGTGATCTTTCTAATACTGATTTATTAAAGAAAGATTTATCTAAATTAGGTGGGGTTTATGGTTTTATACACATTAAATCTTCTAAACAATATATAGGTTCTAGTTTAAACTTATATTCTAGATTAATGAATCATATTAAAGGGAGAAATTCTAACTTAAGATTACAAAGATCTATAAAAAAACATGGTTTAAAAAGTTTTTGTATAGTAATATATTATTTTCATAAAGATCTTGCTGTATTGTTAAGAGATATTGAAACTAATGTAATTTCTGCTTTTCCTTTTTCTTCTTTATTTAATTTAAAAAAAAAAGCTAATTCTATGTTAGGGTATAAGCACACAAAAACAAGCAAAAGAAAAAATAAAATCAAGATTTGTAAATAAGATATAAGATTAATCATCCTATGTTTGGTAAACTCAAAAAAAAATAACTTTAAGTTTATTAAGTAAACCTCGTAAATTAAATCCTATGTTTGGAAACACTCAAAGTGCAAATACAAAAAATTTAATGTCAATTAAAAAGAGTATTAGACCTTTAGGTTTATAAGATGAAAAATACTCTAATCAAGTTGAATTAGCAAATAAATTTAGTGTAAATAAAACGACTGTTTCTAGATAGATTAAATCAGGTAAATTTTTTAAAGTAAATTTTACATTAGAGAAATTAATACTTAATTTAAAATAAAAAATAATTAATTTAATATATTATATAAGATTAGATATCTTTATCTAATTAAGTAGATGTTGGAATCTGAATTAGTAGCTGGTTTCTTTAAATCTATCATACTTGGATTAAAAACATGTTTATTCTGTTTTATGTTTGTATGATTTAGAGCTACTTTACCTAGAATGAGATATGATGCTTTAATTGAATTATGTTGATTAAATTTATTACCTGTTTGTGTAGCTTTTATTATTTTAGTACCTAGTATTTTAATAGCATTTGATATATCACCTTATTAAAGAATTAAATATAAATTATTTTTGGATTAAACAATTATTCTAATGTATAAATAATTGTTTATTTATTCAATAAATATATATTAATTTTTGTTTGGTGTTTTAAGTTTAATTTATTAAATTAATTTTTTTGTATCTTACCCCCTTAAATGGAAATAAATTTTTAACTTCAAATTAAAAATATTCTGTTTAACTCTAAAAATAGAATAGACGATAGTTTTAAAACAAAACAAACAATTAAAAGAGATACAAAAAATTGCAATTAAAGCATATAAAATATAACAATAATACAAAATATTGATTTATTGTTTAAATCTCATAAGAATTTAATTTTGGTTCCGATTGAACGTTGTTCAGTAGTTTAAGACATGCAAATCATTGTTACCGATAAAATATTAAGGTAATAAGGTGTAAAGGTGAGGATAGTAAATAAGTTACTTAATGATATCCATAAATAGGAAATAAATATAACTTAAATTTTTATTTAATTTATATTAAAGGAATTATTCTGTCATAAAATACTATTTACTTTGATTAGGTAGTTGGTAGGGTAAAGGCCTACCAAGCCGACGATCAATAGCTATGTTTGAGAGAACAGATGGCCACATTGGGGATGAAATATCCCAAGTAGTTTAACATAAGGGAAAATAATGATATTACCTTATTATTAGTGTCGTCCAAAACTGGTGCCAGAAGACTCGGTAAGGCCAGAGACACAAACGTTAATCGTCTTAATCAGGCGTAAAGGGTTTGTAGGCGGCTTTAAAATTTACTTATAAAAATAAATAATAAGTAAAGAATAAAAGCTAGAATCAAATAGAGGATATATGAAAGAATGCTTAGAGTAGGTCTGATATCCTTAGATACTAAGTAGAATATTAAAGGCGAAAGCTTTTTTCCATTAATGATTGACGCTCAGAAACGAAGGTGAGGAAAGGAAATAGGATTAGATACCCAGAATACCCCTCTCTGTCAACGATGAATGGTAGTTATTAGTAAAAAAAATTATTAATAGCCCATTCCGCCTTGTGAGTACAACTGCAAAGTTGAAAACAAAAAAATTAGTCGGTTTCGGAGCAAACGAAGTGAAGCATGTTATTTAATACGATAATCCGCGTAAAACCTTACCAGTTCTTGAATAAAAACTTATATATAAATTTTATATATGAAGGAATGTTTTTATTTAAAATATAATTATATTTTAAATAATAAATTAAAACATTTAATACAGGTGTTGCATGGCTGTCTTCAGTCCGTATCGTGAGAACTGAGGTTAATTCCGCTAACGGACGAAATCCCTATTGTTAATTAAAAATATTATAATTTATATTATATTACATACTTAACAATTTATGATTCTTATAGAGTTTCATTTGGGGCTAAGACAAGTCTTTATGGCCCTTATGAACTGGGCTATAGACGTGCCACAAAAACTTTTACAAAGTGATGCAAAACTTTTTCTTAAAATGAATTATATATTTATTTTATTATTAGAGATAATATTATATTTAACATAAAATAAATAATCGAAAGATTAAATAATGCATTTATTTTTAATTTTTATAGAAAAAAATTAAATTTTCTCTGCAATTCGGGAACATGAAGAAGGAATTTCGAGTAATCGTTGATAATAAGCGCAACGGTGAAACTAGCATCCGTGATGAACTAACTGTCTGTCGCTGGGAAGAAGCTTATATTGATGGAAATAAAAATGTTATTAGAACTTTTCATAGTTAATATAAGATTTATATTTTTATAGTTATTTATTTTTTTTTATTATATAATATAACGGCTATGTAAAATTAATTAGTTTTTATTAATTCAATTGAGTAACATCTCAAAAGTCATAGCAAGGTAGCCGTACTGGAAAGTGCTGCTGGAAAATACAAAAAATTTACCCCCTTTTTAAACATAATTAAAAGAGATTAGTTGAGTGGTTTAACAGCATATTTACACTATGCAGACAGAGTTTCGATTACTCTATCTCTTATTTATAATTATTGTATTATTTTTATAATTGTGTCTTTATAATTAATAAATTTTTTTGTTTAAAAAAATATTCTTAATTTATATTATTTATATTTAAATTTATAGATTTTTCATAATTTTTTTATTTATAAATATTAATATAAACACTTATTAATTTGCGAGTGTGCCGAAATTTGGTAGCCGGGTAAATCTTAGGAATTTATGATTTTATAATCGTAAGAGTTCAAGTCTCTTTACTCGTATTAAATAAAAATATCAATATAAAAAATAATTTTTACAACCAAATTATAACCTAAATAAGTTATATGTTAATATTTCTCTAAATTAAATAAATATTAGTTAAGAAGAGGTTTATTAAATAAAATATCTTAAATTATTTAAGAAGATTGTTTGTTTTGTTTTAGTTAGTTCAATATTATATCCTTTTTATATAATTTATTTTTTTAAATTATAATCTAAAGTTTGATACAAATAAAAAATCTGTAACATCTTTAGCTGAATTGGAAAAGCGTTTTGCCTTCGAAGCATTTGTATATTGGTTCAAATCCAATAGGATGTAATAAAGACTAACTAAAACAAAATTTGTTAAAATTATTTTAATTAAATTAATTGTGAATAACATAACAATAATAATAATAATAATATTAGCAATAAAAATTAAATTTTATAAATAAAAGTAATGATGTTTATTAGTATCATGATTCTTATAGTGGCAATAGCCCTACCTTCAATAAATAGAAATATTTCACCAAATTTATATTTAAGAATATCTTCTTTATTATTACTTTATACTGGAGCATTAACTTTAAATGCTTTTTATATTCAGTCAATTGGATCAGGTATAGGTATATATAGTGGTTTATTTCAAATTACTTTATTCACACAATTATTTGATATAGTTATAGTATTAACAGGTTCTGTAATACTAATAGCTTGACCTTTAATAAATCATAAATTTATAGATAAGAATCTAAATTTAAATGAAGAAGGTTATAAAATATTATCAATTAATAATTATAGAATAAAATATTCAATTATAGTATTAATATCAACTTTAGGTTCTTTATTATTAATATCTTCTTCAAATTTAATAAGTTTATATTTAAGTTTAGAATTACAATCATTTGGAGTATATATTTTAGCTTCATTATATAGACATTCAGAATTAGCAATATCTGCAGGATTAAAATATTTTTTATTAGGTAGTTTAGCTTCTTGTATAATATTATTAGGTTGTGGATTAATTTATTCTTTCACAGGATTAACTAATTTAGATTCTATATATAGTATGATATCAGTAATTGATAATAACAATATATTATTAGGTTTTAGTTTAGGTTTAATATTAATTTTTATAGGATTATTATTTAAAATTGCAGCGGCACCTTTACATAATTGAGCTCCAGATGTTTATGCAGATAGTGCTACAATTATAACTACATGATTAACTATAATGCCTAAAATATCTATTTTATTAATATTATTTGAAATACAAACTCATATTAATTTAATAGATAATATTAATATAATATTAGAATTAAATCCTTTAAATAATATAATAAATAATAATACTTTAAGTTTTAATAATAATTATTTATGAAGTAAAAATTTATTATTAATAAGTTCTTTATTATCATTAGTAATAGGAACAATATTAGGTTTAACTCAAACTAAAATAAAAAGATTGTTAGCTTATAGTACTATTTCACATGTAGGATTTATTTTATTAGCTTTAGCTATTAAATCTGAACAATCTATAGAAGCTTTAATATTTTATATTATACAATATACTATTACAAATTTAAATACTTTTTTAATAATAATATTATTTGGATATATAATAAAAAATTCATTTAGAGATTTGATAAAAAGTATAATGGTAGAAGATGAAACAGGAACAGAGAACGATATTAATTATATTTCAGAATTGAAAGGTCAATTTTTCTTAAATCCTGTATTATCAATAACTTTAACAATTTGTTTATTTAGTATGGCTGGAATACCTCCTTTAATAGGATTTTTCTCTAAACAGTTTGTATTATATTCAGCTATTCAAAATGGATATTATTTTATGTCTATTATAGCAATTATTGTAAGTATTATAAGTGCTTCTTATTATTTAAAAATAATAAAAATATTATTTACAGAAGAAGCAAATACCTCTGAATATAGTGATAAAGAATTAAAAATAATTAAAAATTTAAATTCTAATTCAGAAATAGAAATAAGTAGTACTAACAGTTTTATAATATCTACTTTAACATTATCTATTTTATTATTTGTTCTTAAACCATCAATTTTATTAAATAGTACAACAATACTTTCTTTATCTTTATTTAATTTTTAATGAATAATTTATTAATGTTATTTATTTTAGTTCCTATTTTAGCTTTAGTTTTATTATTTTTAAATTTCCTATTTTCAGCTCATAGACCAGATGAATCTAAAATATCAGCTTATGAATGTGGATATTCAGCTATTAGAAAACAAAATAGAACTGATTTCCAAATTCAATTTTATGTAGTTGCTATGTTATTTTTAATTTTTGATTTAGAAATATTATTATTATTCCCTATAGCTGTTACTTTATATAAAGTAAGTACTTTTGGGTTTAGTATAGCTTTAATTTTCTTTGTAGTATTAACAATTGGGTTTATCTTAGAAATTGGTTCTGGTGCTATTTCTATAGCTAAAACTATACAAACTAAAGTTAATAATTAATTATTATTTTTAACTAATAGAAATATTAATTAATCTATCTATCTTTATTAATTAATATTACCCCCTTTTTGAGATAAAAACAAAAACAAAACAAAATTAATTTAGAAGAATCTAACTTCATTATATATCAATTAAATAAAAAATTAATAAAACTAAATAATATAAAAAAGGGTTATATATTATTAAAAGGGAAAAAAAAGAATAAAAATTAACTATTTCAATTCAATTAAATTTATATGAATATGAAGTTGATTTATCTTTTTCATTTTAATTTTAGTTAATTAAACTATAAAAGTTTTAATATATTTGTCAGGATTGAATAATTTTTTTATAATAAATAAAATATTCATAAAATTAAATATATGTTTAAAAGAATATATAAAATAAGGGGAAATCTGATAATTGGTAATCAGTTGTATTTGCATTACAAATATGATAGTTCAAGTCTATCTTTCTCCATAAATTATTTAAATTTATTAATTAATAAAACATAATTATTATAAGCCTCGATTGCTTAGTGGTCCAAGCGCTATTCTGAAGATATAGATATGTGAGTTCAATTCTCTCTCGGGGCAAATTATTAATATTATATATTAATTAATTTATTCTGTTTTAAGCCGGAATAGTTTAATTGGTAAAACGGATTCCTTGTAAGACTTTGATATTGGTTCGATTCCAGTTTTTGGCAAAATTAAATTTATAAATATTTAATATAAAAATAACATCAAAAATAGTTAAACAAAACAAAATAATATGAGTTGTAGTTTAATTTGGAAAAACATCATTTTTTGGTAATGAATAATATCAGTTCGAATCTGGTCAACTCAGTAAATTAGTTTATTTTTTATATTAAATATTTATAAGATTGCAGAACTCGAGTGGGTGAGTGTCTCCCTTTTAAGGAGAAAGTCTTGGTTCAAGTCCAAGTGCTTTCAATTCTAATTCTAAATATAAATATCTCACATTAAAAAAAAGAAACTAATCTTTTTAAATATTAAGGGCAGGTGATCCGATTGGTAATGGTGATTCTCTGTAAAAGAATTGGTTAGCTCCGTAAAAGGTTCGATTCCTTTACTGCTCAATAATAGAAAAAAAAAACAAAACAATGGTAGATGACAAATTGGTCAGTCGCTCCTTTTGGGTAGGAGACATAGAGCATGTTCGAATCGTGCCTACCATATTTAGGTGTTATGGCAGAGAGGTCATTGCGGAGTACTGTTAATACTTTTTTCATAGGTTCGATTCCTATTAACGCCTTTAGTTTAAGAATTTTTATAAGATTACTTAACATCTAATTATAATTAGATATTATAATTTACTTTCATTCTTTAATAATAAAGAAAGTAAATTAAATTAAATAATCTACTAAAAACAAAATATATAAAAGAGTAATAAAATAGCGAACATGTTGAAATTGGTAAACAATCTCTTCTTAAGCAGGAGTGGAAGTAATTCCTTAAGAGTTCAAGTCTCTTTGTTCGTATGTATTTATAACAATAGTGTACAATATAATCTAAATAATAAGTTGTATTTAGACAGTTTAGTGTAACGGTTTGCACACTAATCTCATTAGTTAGTAGAAGGGTTCGATTCCCATTCTGTCTTTGTTTTTAATTTAACTTGAAAAAATTTAGATCTTCATTTTGTTTTTTTTGTTTTTGTTGAACAGTTTATTTAATAGTTTATTAAGTAAATAAATTATATCTTTAAAGATAGAGTTCAAATACAAGTATTATAATTGAGTATAAATAAAATTGATAGACATCTTGTTTAACTATAGTAGCATGTTTTACTTTTGGATAAATATTAGATTATTTAAACTTCTAACTTTATTAATTTTTCTGTGTTTATGAGATATTAATTTGATACAATTAATACTTATTTATTTCATATCATCTATTAAACCTTTTAATTAAATTATGTAAGGTTTATAATTTAATTAATAACAATAAGGTCTTTTAGTATAATGGTCGTACGGCAACCCTTCAAGTTGCTAGTGTCAGTTCGAGTCTGGTAAAGACTACATTTATTTCACATTTGTATTTTTTATTTAAAAAAGTTGATATAAAATTTATATACTTTTGTTAACTTTTATTTATTTTTGTTATGTTTTAATATATAATAATAAACATATTTTAAATGTAAAAATCTAAAAAAAGAAAATTTCTAACTTAAATTTATCAGAATTGTTATTCGTTATTAAATTTATAGGTATAAATTTAATACAAATTTTAGATACAAAAATAAAACAAACAACACAAAATGTTAAAAAATTTAACTTTAATAATAAATTCACCCTTAGAACAATTTGAAGTAAGTAGTTTAATAAGTGTAATAGCGCCTATATTTGGTTATATAAATATAACTTTAAGTAATTTAGGTTTATATTCTATATTAATCTTATTTATAATATTAAGTTTACATATAATAAGTAATAATGAAAATAAAATTTTACCCTCTAAATGAAGTATAGCCATAGAAAGTATATTTACAACTATTAATACAATGGTAAGAGAACAATTAGGTAAAGAAATTTATTTACCTTTTATTTATTCATTATTTTTCTTTATATTAATAAGTAATTTAATAGGTAATATACCTTATTCATATACAA
>WNFQ01001399.1_pt1 | contig 17102 bp, 10 predicted proteins | sample 5400171 | NCBI WGS metagenome assembly WNFQ01 (sample SAMN13153356, study PRJNA577476) | soil metagenome | isolation source: 20 cm soil under Madrone tree | place: USA:California | collected 2016-06-14 | reverse complement strand
ACGTTGGGGCGGCCGATGATGGCGACTTCGATGACGCCGGGCTGTTTTTCCTCCTCGACGGAAGCAACGACTTCCGTCTGTTTCAAGGCTTCATCGAGAAGATCGTCGACGCCGGTGCCGTGTTCGGCGGCGATCGGGAAAATTGGCACGCCGATGCGGTGAAACACACCGGCGTTGGCTTCCTGCGACGGTGCGTCCACTTTGTTGACGGCGATCACGAAGGGCTTGCCCGTGGTACGCAGGAGGCGCGCCAGCTCTTCGTCGAGAGGCGTAAGGCCGGCTTGGCTGTCCACGACCAGGACGAGCAGCGCCGCTTTCTTGATGGCGACGTGGGCCTGGCGCAGAATTTCCTGCGGGATCAAGGCTTTGTCGTCCGGTACGATCCCGCCGGTGTCCACGATTTCCAGGGCGCGGCCGCGCCATTCGGCCTTGCCGTAGATGCGGTCGCGGGTGATGCCCGGTTCGTTGGTGACGATGGAGCGGCGCGTGCCGGTCAAGCGATTGAAGAGCGTGGACTTGCCCACGTTGGGGCGGCCGAGAATCACCAGAGATGGAAGCTGGGTGGTCATGAAATTGGGTGGTGATGCAGCACTCCAGTGTAGCGCAGGAGAGGAAAGAGAAGCGAAGAGCGGAAAAGGATAACGCAGAGACGCTGAGTGCGCAGAGGCAGTGCGGAGAGAAGTGGTCCTTTGCAGCGGCTCTGTTGAAAGCGTTCCAGAATGGGAATTGTTGGGTGACACCCGGCAATTCTGAGAAAGAGTGAGGAAGCGGTTGATTGCAAAAGAGTTGTGAAACACTCTTGGTGCAAAGAGCGACAAAAGAGTGAATCCTTCGGCTCCTCCGCCGTTGGCGGACTCAGGATGCGCATCCTTGTCGGATGCGCAAGGCGGGACCCCTACCCCCCTGTTTTTTGTAAGTGTTGCATCTAAAGGGTTTAGCCTCGCCGTAAGTCTTTTATTTGCAACACTTGCGGGGAGATCCATAAGTGTTGCCGCTAAAGGACTTACGCGGACGAAGTGTTGGCAAGAAAGTAATTGAGTTGGATGGGAAGATTTTGGAGGAGTTAGAAGGACTACCTGGCCCATCGAGGCTCTGGGTAAACGGGCGAGCATGGTTCGCAGGGCACTCTCCTTTCCGACAAGGCCGGAATCTACGATTGCCAAAGGCACGGCGGGCAGGCGGAAGGATCGTGCCGGCTACAACAAGAATTATAGTAAATTGGTATAGTTAGTCAAGTATTAATTATAAGTGGTTTGGATGCTGAGGGATAGCATAGTGTCAGATTCGGCTGGCACCGTGAAATACGTAAGAAAGTTCCCCATCCTTTGAATGGGTCCGGTAGCTTCGATCCCCACGCGCACCGCTTCTTGCGAACTCTGCAAACTCCGGTAAAACGCGTGGGCTTCGCCGCTCTCGTGATCCAATCGCTGCTCCGCGAGCAACTCGCCGGTTTCTTCCCTGGCCATGGCAATCTGCTGATAGCGTGTGTGAAAATCACATCCTATAATCAACATTGCTCGGCTCCTTTTCCCGAGCCTTGGTCGTCCAACAGCTGCCAAGTTTACTCGGTCGAAGGAGCCGACGCCGTCATCCAATCAGCCCCCTACTACTGCGTTCGGCTCTCATTAATCCACCTGTGGATTTCGCGGCCTATGGGCCGTCTTGCTTCTGTGGTTCTATGAGAAATCCTTGCTTGAATCGCGTTTTGATCTTACGAACATTCTGCAAGTCTTCGACGGGATTGCCTTCCAGTGCGAGGAAATTCGCTTCGTATCCTTCGCTTAGGGCGCCAATCATTCGCTTCGGGAAAATTGTCTTGGCCGTCGTTTCGGCCCACAGCTTGAGCAAGGTCAGATTGTCAAACATGCCCAACCCCTGAAGATATTCGATCTCTTTTATAGAGGAGTCGGTCACGGTGTCGCTGCCTATGGCCAGTAGGACCCCGTTATCACGAAGGAGTTTCAAATTAGTCAGCTGGGTCTTGAGAACCTCCGGGACGTCGGCCTCGGGCAATGCCCTCCGAGAAACGTTGGGGACGATTGCGCACGTCGTGACGACCACAATTCCACGCTGGGCAGCCAGTTTGGCGTCTTCCGCGCGTATTGGTGTCAACCCTACCAGGGGAACATGCGCCACCTCATCAACACCGGCTGCCACCGCGTGGTGAAAATCAGCGGCGTTCATCACATGCGTAGACACGCGCAGATTGTTGGCGTGGGCTTTCTCGACGATCTTTGGCAACAGGCGCGGATCGAGCCCCTTCAGTCCAAAGTAAGACGAGTCGTCCTTTCGCTTCTCGAACTCGTCTGAGAACAACAAGAACGTCTTGATGAAATCAGGGTGGAGGCCGAGAATGAGAGGCCACTTCTTCTCCAGTTCGGCCTCTGAATCAATCGTGAAGTAGCGGTAGTCCCTTAACGTCTCTTTTGTGTAACCGGGGTAATATCTCCCTAAGAGACTCTCAACCAACCGGATCGGGTGTCCTTCAGTGGCCGTCAGCGACCCCTGAGCAAAAACCACATCAACGCTGTCGGGCTGGCTAATCGAAAGACGATGTTTCATATCGTCCGTCAGAGGAAGATTGCCTTGAATCTTTACGTAGAAAACTCCGTCGACTAGGTACTTTTGGATCGCCTTCTTGTCCAACTCCTCTACTCCGGTCCCAATATTGTGGTTGTGCGCTTCGCCAAAGGGCGGGACGATCCAGGTCCCCGCCAGGTCAAGGGTGCGTACAACACGAGCAGGTCTCTTGAACGTGAAGCGGCCATTGACGCTATACACGGCTCGGCGGGCCTCAAAGGATCTGCCATTGAACCACCTCCCGTTGATCAAGGCGACATTTGACGGCGCCTGAGACTGAGGCTCGATTTGAGATAGTGCACTGAGCGCAGCAAGGGCAGTAATAATCGTTATACACAGTACGACACGTCTTACCATCGTCTTTCTCTCTCCTCTCGTGGTGCCCTCATGGCGGCCCGCACCGGGAGGCGGGGCGGCTTTCGGGGTTAGTGCTTGGTGTTACACAAGCCTTTTGGCGTCCAATCATGCACGAACGTGGTTGCAGGCTTAGACGATTCATAGAGGATTAGCACTAAGGATTTGCGCTTTTCTGTGCCTGTGGCTGTCAGATGCATCGACAAACCTGTTGGGACGATCACTGCCGGACCGCCTGCCCTACCGACTTGAGAGTGGCCGTCGGAAGTCTCTAAGCAAGTTTCCCCGGCTAACGTATACCAAGCTTCCGGTCCTCCATGCAGGTGCGCCGCGGCCGTCATGCCCGGTGTGAAAACTGCCTCCATGTATTGCGCGGAGTGCTTTTCACCAGCACTTATTGCCAGTGGTCCAATTTCAGCCACACGTTTTCCCTTAGAGGGCGGCTTGCGTCCGGGTTCGTCAATGGTCATCAACCATATCTTGCCTAATGACTCTACGACCGTTCCGTGTGGCCCTTTGTCGGTTTCCGCCGCAGCGCGGCTTTCATACGTCTCCAAATACCAGTACACAGCGGTTTTTGAAAGCTGGCCGATAGGGGCATTTGATAAGACCCAGCACCCAACTTCTGTGGTCCGCTGACTCACTGGAAAGCATCCAGCAACTTCCTGTCCCAATGATGCTTTGCTGTAAAGCAGTGACACTAGAATCAGCATGAGTGATATGCGTTTAGGTGGCAGCATTGTCAACCTCCTCGTATTTGAAAAAGATTCGATCTCTTGTGCGCGGAGTTTATCATAGGCGGTCATTCCTTCCTTGGCGCTGGCCGCTCCAAATTTTGAATCCCGAATCGCCGGGTTGCGAGAATTATAAGCACCGCGGACTCTTCACAAACGCCGGTTACTCGAATGTTCAGATAATCGAGGAACACAATAAAGGATGGATTTGTGGCGTAGGCAGAAAACCGATAGCCAACTCCTGATTACCGCGGTTACCGGAGATTTGGATTCGCCCACCCGCCAGCCAAAGTCGACGCGCACACTACGTCCGGGCCGCTCGTCCTATTCCTTGCCTGCTTGTGTAATCGGCATGGCCCAGGTGGGCGCACTCTTTTTGCTGGGCTGGCGTGATCGGGGTGGGCGTTTCGCCGGCGGGCACGGAATTGCAGCGCATCGTATCCTCGAATCCGGGCGCCGAGAAGATGAACGTCAGGCTGATCGGTTCGGTGCCAATGTTCTTCAAACTTACCCAGGTATTCGCCGGAATAAACACGAGCCCCCCGGTGTGGAGATCGCGCTCCTGATCGCCGAGCCAGACGTGAACCTTTCCGCCCTGCATCAAGAGTATTTCATCCTGGGTCAAGTATTTGTGTTTTCGTATGGCCGCTCCCGGGGCAAGCTCTTCCGTACCCGCCACGAGATGCCGTGAGCCGTTGTTTTTTGGGCTGACCTTCAGCATGAATTGGGAGGAGGCGACGTCGCTGTTGTCCGTGTGAATCCGGCGAGTTCGCAACTCGCCTTCCTTCTTTTCCAAGAGAAGGGGTTTTGCATTGGTGTCTGAAGCTGGAGTTGCGCTTGATGGATTTGATTGCGAGAACGCACTGCAGAGCCCAACCACCATTACCGCCGTTGCTGTAAGCACACTCCGGATTGCTTTTGATTTCACACGTCACCTCGGGGAGTAGCCTACTCGCACCTTTCGCGGGACTCAAGAAAGAGAAGAGAGATTTCATCGCTCGCAAAAAACGTGAGCGATGGAGCGGAGGTTTCTCTGCGCAGGCCGACGCATTCGCAGGAGCGAATGCGGAAGAAAAAGTCGGCCGGCCTGCTCCGTTCGAAATGACGGTGGGGGGTGAGCGGCAGGGGGGAGTTGTCGAAATGATGCATGCGAAAGGATCGAGGAAAAGTCGAAGGCCCCACACGCAAACCCGGCGTATGGGGCACCCAAATTCGTCTACGGGAATGCATCCGGGCCACTCGTCCCAGAGCTTTTATTGCTCGAGATAGATGCGGAAGAGGTTAGCCTTCGCCGAACGGCGCGTACTGACGAAGTAGTTCGGCGACATGCCCGAAGGTACGTCGACCTGATTGATCAAACGAGCGCCGGGAATCCGGGCGAAATCCGCTTCACTGCCGAAACCCTTTGTAAAGGGGGGAGGAGCGGCCCCGGTCTTGATGGGTATCACCGCAGTTTTTAATGAGCCGAATGGAAAGTGCCGCAGCGACACGTACACCCATTTCCCGTCCATACTCCAGGTGAGCAGTGGGGCCGAGGCGCGTGCGGTGCCGTACGTGACGCTGCAGCTATCGCATACTGTGATCGGTGCCCCGCCCTCAAGCGGTACACCTAGGGACATCGAGTTTCTGTCCCCGTGCCCGCCCGGCGGCGTAACGCCCACGAGAGCCCAGCGCCCATCAGGCGAAACGCTTTGTAGAGACATGATGGGAAGGTCCGAGACCGCGACCTGGCCACGGCCGTCTTCGTTGATACTCATGATCTTCGACGAGGTTTGCGTGCCCTGATACAAGATCTGCCCCGGCTTGCCGAAAAAAGCGCGATATTCGCCTCCGAACGTAAGCTGCCGCGGCGCCTGCGTGCGGTCAAGCCAGCCGACCCAGATCCCCGACCGGGCCTGGCCCTGTTCTGTCGCAAAAACTACCTTTTTGCCATCTTGGGATATTGAAAAGTGCGTGAGCACTAAACCCGGAAAGAGGCGTTCGGCGGTTCCGGTCGCGACGTCGGAAACCCACAACTCGCCGCTGAAGTAGGAGTGCGAACCGGCAACCCGCCGCAAGCAATAAACCTTCTTGCCGTCGGGTGACAGAGTCGGGAAAAACGAGGAACCCTCGGAGGTGATCTGCCTTTCGCTGGTGTTGTCGTCGTGCAGCCAGATTGCGGACTGTTGCGTGCCTGCGGTGGTGATGAACGATTTGCCATCAGGCATTATCGCAAGCCCTTCTTCCTCGCTCGCGCCTGATGGCGTTAGCTGCTGAGGCGCACCGTCGGGGAAGCGCTGCCGCCAAATGTGAGAACCGGCCGTCCAAGCATCCACGGTGAAGTACATCCATTTGCCGTCGGGAGACCACTGGGCCCAGGTACACGAACCCTCCGGGCCCACTTGCTGTCCTGCCGTTGAGCCGTCGAACGGCACCACCCGGCATCGTCGCCACCAAGTGCTGTCCATTTCCACCAGCAACACCGACTTGCCATCTGGCGAAAGGGCAGACCGGTGCACCATCCCGTGCATAAGGTCAGGTGGAACATAGATGTCGCGCTCATCGGTCCGGCTGGTATTGGAGGTGGACAGCATCATGTGTATGCCAGTCCTGATCGTGGAGAACAATACGCGATCGCTGCCGATCCAACTCAATCCCGTGGCGTTAGCCATAAACAGCTTCGGTTCCTGCCCTCCCAGCAACGGCAGTTCGTAGGTGTTCCAGGCAAAAGGACCTTCTATTTGCGTGAAGTACACTCGGCTGCCGTCCTGGGAGAAATTGATGGTCTGTTTTCTAGAGGCGGTCTTGGTGAGTTGGAAGGGTTGACCGTCCGGAAGAGATTTGAACCAAACCTGGCCCGTGTTCGTAGAATTTCCGAAACTACCGGGGCCGCGCAGAAACGCCACCAGCTTGCCGTCGGGCGATAGCGCGGGGATTTCGGCAGCATCATCAAAGTTCGTAAGTTGCTCCCAACGCAGGGCGGGCACCCCCGCACTGTCGTTGTGGGTGAGACGTGGCCACAACAGCAAGGTTGCGACGATCAATGCACAGGCCCCGGCACCGCCAATCGCCAGCACGAGCCACCGCCGGGGCCGTTTCCTCAGTGGTGCCGCGACCGCTGCGCCTGTTGACGTTGTTTCGAGACGTCGCAGGTCCACCACCAACTCTTTAGCAGATTGGTAGCGATTCTCCGGATCCTTATCCAGGCACTTGAGGATGATTCGTTCCAGGTCCGTGGGTAGCCCACGCGGTGCTGTAGGTGGCTGGTGCAGGATGGCATCTGTCAAGCGGGGGGCCAGTTCTTCGTTGAAGGGCCGTTGACTAGTAGCCATTTCATACAGCACAGTTCCCAGTCCCCAGATGTCCGTGCGCGCATCCGTGTTCTCACCGCGCAACTGTTCGGGCGCCATATAAGGAAGCGTGCCGAGGGCGGTCAGCGGTTCGGTCAGCGCCAGTGAAAGTGTTGCATCCTGATCCGATGGCGGGAGTAATTTTGCCAGGCCAAAGTCGAGCACTTTAATCTCGCCGCTTTCCGTGACAAAAATATTGGCGGGCTTGAGATCCCGATGGATGATTCCTTTGGCGTGGGCAGTTTGGAGAGCGCCGGCGATCTGGGTTCCCAGCTTGAGCACGCGCTCTACCGCCAACGCTTGGCCATCCATGTACTGTTTGAGCGTCTGCCCTTCGAGCAACTCCATGACGAGGAACTGCTGCCCGTCGTGTTCTCCCACGTCGTAAATGGTGCAGATGTGAGGATCGTTCAACGCGGATGCGGTGTGTGCCTCGCGCTCGAAGCGCTGCTTCGCACTGGGTTCAGCGGTGAGACGCGCAGACAGAACCTTGACCGCGACGTCTCGTTTGAGACGCGTGTCAATGGCACGGTAAACTTCGCCCATCCCGCCGGCGCCAATGGGCGCTTCGATTTTATATGGGCCCAGCCGGGTGCCCGAAGGCAGGTACATCGTGCAGTGAATTATAAGCTAGTGCTCCACGTCCGAGCCAGCCGTCTTCCTCCATCGAGTTATGCATTCAAACTTGTCGACCGCCGGCATGCTCGTTTGCGGCTGTTGTATTGACTACGGCGCTTACCGGATCACTTTCGGTCGCCGGTCCCGTGCGACGCGTCCTGCATGCCGACCCGGCAACCCTGCTCCGCGAACAATAGTTTTCAAGCCAGAGATGAGAGCCGTGGACTTCGCATGAGTGCTAGTGGAGCGATTTTGCGATGGCGGCGAAGAAGGAGGCGTCATCCAGAATGTGGGCGGAAGAGTCTGGTTTGGGGCGGGCGCTCAGGACAACGATGACCAGCTTCTCGCTGGGGCTGATGTAGAGGTGCTGGCCGAAGATGCCGACGGCTTCGAAGGCGCCTTGATGAATGGCATCACCTGCGGGGATGGGCCACCAGAGGTAGCCGTAGTCCACGGATTTGCCACCAATAACGTGGGCGGAGCCGGCTTCGCGGAACCAGCCTTCGGGAACGATGCGTTGACCGTCGAGGACGCCGTCCTGCTGGACGAATAGGCCGAAGCGGCCATAATCGCGCAGGGTTGCGCCGAGGCCGCTGCCGGCGAGCCCCATTCCACCGGGAGATTCGAGCCACCAGGTGGCATCCTGCTCCATGCCGAGGCGCGACCAGAGAGTTTCCGAAAGATAAGTGGCGAGTGGCTTGTGGGTGGCGCCTTCGAGCAGCGCTCCCACGAGGAAGGATTCGCCGGTGCTGTAATTCCAGATGGAGCCGGGAGCACCGGCCCGGGGTAGAGCGTTCATGTAAGACACGATGGCGCCGGGTTTTTGCGCCAACTGGAGCTCGAGGAGCTTTCTGCGATCAGACTTGGGGTCGGTGTAGGTCTCGTCCCACTTCACTCCGGAAGCCATTTGCAGGATATTGCGAATGCTGACGCCTTCGTAAGCGCCGCCCTTGAGCTGCGGGACGTAGCGGGTGAGTGGATCGTCAAGGCTGGAGATGAGGCCCTGCTGCAAGGCCGCGCCGACGAGCGTCGAGGAAAAGGATTTCGCGATGGAGAAGGAGGGCCAGCGCGTTTGCGGGCCAGCGCCGAGTTCGTAGTCTTCGAAGGCGACTTTGCCGTCCTTGAGAACGAGCAGAGCGGCGACGCGATTGTAAGCGAGATAGTCGAAGAGGTCGAAATTGTTGCCAACGGATTTGAATGGAAGGTCCTTGAGCTTCGTCGCTGCCGGCGGGAGGGGACGAACGGGGCCCTTTCGCGAAACGGCGTTGACGGGAAAGAGTGCGTCGCTGTGCTCGAAAGTGGCTACCTCGACGTTCGGGAGCATCTTGCCGTCAAAGACCTGGCGCGCGCCGGCGCGCTGCTGCGCTGGAGCGGGGGTGCTGCTAAGGGCGAGAACGAGCGAGACGATTATTCCGCTCGGTCGCCAATGCGAGTTGGCGATTTGGAATTTCCGGGACACGTAGTTTTTCACGGCCCCGATTCTATGAAGCGTGCCCGCGTGGAGCAAGAACAAAACCGAAAGGAAGACGCGTTTTGTTAGGCGGCCTTTGATTTCGCGGGTGACTTGCGGCGAGCGTTGCCGTTTTGTGAGAGGAGCTCGCGTTCGGCGCGGGTCCAGTCGTCGAGCGGGTTGCCGGGTGCGCCGTGGCGCTCGAGATAGATTTCGTAAGCGCGCAGGGCGATGTCTTCCGGCCCCGGGGATTTTCGGGTGGCGCGTGGCTTCGTCACCTTTGGAGAGGAACCATTCTTCGTCGTGGCCATAGTCTTCTCCTTTTTGGCTAGGAGGCCTATTTTAGCGAATTGGGGAAAGTTTGGGCATGCAAAATTCAGATTTCAGGGATTCGCGTAACGAGTTGAGTAAGACGGAGATTGGGCGAGAGCGGTGGCAAGATTGCAGTAAAAAGGCAAAAGCGCCCCCCGACCGGGTCGGAGGGCGCTTTTGGAAGTGTTGGCTGCAGCGGTTAGAAGATGAGTTTGACCGCCAGTTGGATTTGGAACGGCTCGCCAGGACCAATGCCGGGTGCAGCTTGGGAGTCCGCGATGGTGTCCTGGACCCAGCCGAAGCCGCCTTGCGCATTGCCACAGAGCAAACGCGTAACACCCCCAACTACGGTGGGGACGTCGCCACAGCTTTCATGGACGCCGCCAAAGATGGAGGCCAGGTTTTTGCGATTGAAGATGTTGAACATCTCGGCGCGAAGCTGGATTTTGAGGCGTTCCGTGATCGGCACGTTCTTGATTACCGAAACGTCCACGCTGCCGAAACCGGGCCCGTAGAGCTTGTTGCGGGTGAGGTTGCCGATGGTTCCCAGTAGCGGCTCGGCAAAGGCATTGCCGTTCCACCATTGCTCGCCCGCGCCTTTAACAAAGCTGTGGTTCGCGCCGGCGTAAGGATTGGCGATCAAATCCAGGCCGAGGCGACCGTCGTCAACGGGCTGGCCGGTATGAAAGTTGGTGAAGGTGGAGAATTGCCACCCGTTCCACAGACGATTGGCCCACGGCCCCGTGGCCCAGCTAGCGCGCGGCACGTCATACACCATGCCAATGGTGAAGAGGTGCCGGGTGTCGTAGTCGCTGTTGCCGTAGTCGAAGTGCTTGTCAAACGCATTATCCAAGGTCACGCCGCGGTATTCGCTGATCTCATCCAGAGCGTGCGCCCAGGTGTAGCCAATCGCACCACTCAGGTTGTGCCAGGAGTTCGTCCGCAACTGGGCTTGGAGAGCGTTGTAGTTTGAAGTTCCGGCGCTACTCAATTGGATCACAGAGCTGAACTGCGGAAAGGCGCCATTCTGGTTGATATCGCTTAAGATCGAGAGTTTGCGCCCCTGGCTGCCCACGTACCCCACTTGAGCGATAACCTTATTGCCCAGAGACTTTTCGATCTGCAGGTTGTAATTGAGCATGTAGGGTGTGCGGAAGTTCTGATTGACGGAGAATATACCGACCGCGATACCCTGACTTGGCGGATCATTTGGCCCCAAGCAGAAGGGGTCGGCACAGGATAGGACGCCAGGAAAAATGAAGCCGGTCGGGCTGGCGGCCATCGCCTGGTCCCAATTGTAGGGTGTCTGCCCTAAGATGTTTGTGGTGTAAAGGGGATATGGTTTGGGGAGAACCGGATTCCCTTCCACACCATCACTGCCGACATGGTTGTCCAGGAAGGGATTCATATTGATTTGGTCATAGTAGACGCCCACGCCGCCACGCAGCACCCACCCGCCAAAAGAGTTTGCATTGTAAGCGAAACCTAGGCGTGGGGCGAAGGCCCGCCGGTCGGGCGGGAACACGCTATCCGCGCCCGCGCCCTGAACCCGAAAGCCCTTCGCTGCGTCAAAGAATGCCAAATCCTTGTCACCGTTATGCAAGGGACCAAAGTACTCGTAGCGCAGCCCGAGGTTAAGGTTGAAATTCCGCGTGATCTGCCAGGAGTCCTGGAAGTGCGCATTCACCGCATTCACGCGCACCGTTCGCTCGGGGTTTCCCACGGCGAGTATGGATCTGTGGACGTCGCCGGCCATGAAATCGGCGAGCGCCAAGGCGTTGCCGAGCAAGCCTGAATTGTTCAGAGCCGTGCAAGCCGCCGTGGCGCAGCCAGCCCAAGGTCCCTCGCCACCGGTGAATGTAAATCTGCCGCGTCCCCTTCGGTGGTAGAACTCGTTCACATTGGCAAAGCGGATTTCCGTGCCAAAACGCATCTGGTGCTTGCCCTGAATATAGGATGCGTTGTCGGTAATGTGGTAGGTGATGTCGTTACGGCCGCTGGGATTGGTTACCCCTACACCGTCAAAACCGGAAATTTGGAGCTCCGATGCTCCCAGCAGGTGCATATCAGGGCTCACCTTTAAGCCACCAAACCCCGTCGGGAAGGTGTGGTTGTTGTCTGAGAAGAGTTGGTTGAAGTAGTTGGTTCCCACCAAGACTTGGTTGGTGAAGCGGGCTGATAGGGTGGAATTGAGCACTAGAGAATAGTTAAAAACGTGGATTGGCGCCGACTCGTAATAAAAAGAGTCAATGGAGGAGGCCGTGGCCAGCGCCGCGCTAAGCCCCACCGGGGCGATCTGGTTGCCCTGCCCTCCAAACCAGTGCAGGAAGAGGCGATGTTTGTCGTTAATGTTGTAATCCACTTTAACTACGCCGTTGTAGCTATAGCCGATTGCAGGCACAGGTGAAAAATAATTACCAATCGTTGCAGGCAGGTTGGTGATGCTGCCACGTGTGCTGCCCTGCGGCCAGTAGCCATTGGGCCCGATAAGGTTTTGCGAAGTGGGGCTGGCGGCGATTGAAGCGTAGGTGCCGTACTTGCCGCCGGGGTTGTTGAGAACGTCTTGCGCCAGGTTGACCCAAGCCTGGGATGGCTGAGTGACCAAACCCGCCAAGCCGATGAGGAAATCCTGCTTCTCGTAACCCACGGAATAGAACAACTTGTTCTTCTTAATGGGCCCACCAACCCAGAGCCCATAGTTTTCATTGCGATTAGGGGGTGATTTGGGCACGGAGGCAGTGGGGACAAAGAAGGGCGAGTGCGCAGCGAAGGCTTCATTTCGGTTGTAATAGTATAAGGAACCGTGAAATTCATTCCCGCCGCTCTTAATGGTTATGTTGGCCGTGCCGCCGGCGCTGCGTCCAGCTTCGGCGCCGGATTGTGTCTGCGTGGAAAATTCGCTGACGGAATCCATCGGCAAAATAATCCCAGCGATCCCCGCGACACCACCTTGGTTGACCGCCGGGATGTTGTGCCACATGTCATTGTTGTCGACACCGTCTATCTGCCAGTCCACCTGATTGGCGCGCGAGCCATTGACCGCGCCGAATCCTCCGATATTGATGCCGCCAAAGCCCGGTTGCGCGCCAATCAACTGTGTGAAGTCGCGGCCGGCAATCGGAACAGCATCCATAACCTTTTCATCAATGGTGTTGGTTTGTGTTTGCGTGGCGGTGTCAAGCGTCAGCGCCGCTGCGGACACTTCCACTGTGGTGGATTGCTGCTGCATCTTTAGGTTGATCGGCAGACTGTAGATCTTTCCCGCGGTGACCTCCACCTTATCTACGGTATAGACCGGGAAGCCCGCGGCCGTGACGGCGACCTTATAGAAACCTGGCGGAATATCCTGAAAGGAGAACTGACCTTCACTGGTTGTGACGGTATTGTGATCAATACCCGTCGCGGATTCCGTGGCTTTCACCGCGGCGTTGGGAACGACGGCGCCCGAAGGATCCACGACCGTGCCGTTGATGGCACCGCGGAACGTCTGGGCGTTTGCGGCCACTGCGAGCGAGAGAACAACGAGAATTGCAAAGACTAGGCGTTTCATTGGTCAACACCCCCCTTATCGAGATCAAAAAAACGCACCCACGCGCCGCCACTCAGCGGCACGCTCTAAAGAACAAGACGTAAAGCTTCTTGAAAAGTTGCATGGCGAACCGTTCGCTCTCGGTTTTAAGTAGCCAAACCTAGTGCTGAAAATGGGAACAAGCCCCCCGGACCGGCTTGCCCTCGTTTCGGTTCAAAATTCGATACAGCCTCTAAGCCTAACTGGCTTTGATGGGCTAGATTTAACGCGTACTTGCGTGAACTGTCAAGGATAATGAATTTTATGCTTTGCAACGGGAAAAGTGATGGGCGGCGGGCGGAGGAAAGGGTTAGCGGCAGCCGCTAGAAGATAATCTTCAGGCCAAGTTGCAGGTTGAAGGCTTCTCCGGGGCCGAGTCCCGGTGCGCCGTTCCAGTCACCGACCGTGTCGGCGGTAAGGCCGAGGTCACTGCCATTGAAATTGCTTGGCGGCGCCAGGTTGGTGCGATTAAAGAGGTTAAGCATTTCGATGCGGAGCTGGGTGCTGATGCGTTCCGTGATTTTCGTATTCTTCAAGACGGAGAAGTCCACGGAGGCATAGCCCGGCCCGTAGTAGCCGTTGCGCGGGCTGGTTCCAAATGTTCCGGGTGCGGGATCCTCGAACGCCGCCGGATTGATCCACGTTACGCCGTTCTTGTTGAAAGCGTGCGAAACACCGGCAAAAGGATTGTCGATCTGGTTAGCCCGCTGGGTTCCTTCTCCGGTGCCGGTCGAGTCCGCCGACGAAAACACGGTGAAAGGCTGCCCGGCGCCGAACGACAGCAAACTGTTAAGTGCCCATCCGTCTAACAAGGGTTTGTACCGGGATGCATTCGGCAGTTCGTAGTTCAGCGAAGCCTTGAATTTGTGGCGGGTATCGAAGTCCATGCTCCCGTAGTCAGCCTTCAGGTTGAGGCTGTCCTGCGGGAGGGTACCGCGATATGCCGTCATGTCATCAAGGCCATGAGCCCAAGTATAGGTGAACTGGCCGGTGAAGCGATGCCAGCCACGCACCTTCAGGATCGTTTGGAGCGAGTTGTAGTTGGAGTTGCCGTTGGTCTCGATCTGGTTGATCACACCGAAGTCGGGGAACTGTGTGAAGAATGGGCGAGCGGCCTGCTGTGCCGCGTCGTCTGCATATATCCCCAGGGCCGGCTGATTGATATCCGCCGTAGTCAGCAGGCGATGCGAAGCGCTGCCCACATAACCGACCTGCAAGAGCATCGAACCGCCAAAGCTCTTCTCGATATTCAGGTTGTAGTTGTAGCTGTAGGGAGTGCGGAAGTTTTGGCTGACGGAGAATACGTTGAAAACTTGTCCGCAACCGTTTCCCGTGAGGCATGACGTGCCCGTAGGATTGAAAATCGGCGCACCGGACTGGATTGTGAAGCCGTTTCTGGGAAGTGTTTGGACGGGCGTTGGTCCCGCAGGATTACCTTCAAGACCGTTGGGAGCGCCGTTGCCCGGGCGATTGTCCAGGAAAGGATTCAAGTTCGGCGTATCGAAGAACACTCCGAACCCGCCGCGAACGACGAGATCGCCTTTTTTGCCAACTTTGTATGCAAATCCTACGCGGGGTGAGAAGTTGCGGTAGTACTTGGGATAGACAGTGTCGATCCCGGCGCCTTGGAAGACTATGCCGCCCTTGCTGGGGACAAACACGGACAAGTCTTTCTTGTCGTTCCCCAGGGGGCCCTCATAGTCCCAGCGCAGGCCGTAGTTGAGCGACAATTTCTGGCTAAACTGCCAGGCGTCTTGTGCGAACAGCGCAAAGGTCTTGACGTAGACCAGGCGAGTGGGGTCTCCCACGGCGATGCTCGACCGGAATACCTTGCCTGCGAGAAAATCAGCGAGAGCCAAAGTGTTGGAAAGTTCTTTGCTGATGATTAGCGCGGCACACCCAGCTGGGGGAGCAGCAGGGGGAGCGGGATTGCACGAAGCCGCCCACGGGCCCTGCGAACCATCGAAGTTGAAGTCACCACGACCATGACGATGGTAAAACTCTTCGAGCTGCGCTCTGCGGAATTCTCCGCCGAAACGGAACTGGTGCTTGCCCACGGTGTAGGAAGCCACGTCGGTAAGGTGCCCAGTGATGTCTTCGCGGCCTGCCGGCGGCGTAAGGCCAATGGGATCAAACCCCGCAATAAAGATATTCGGCGCACCCGCCAAGTTATAGCCGTTGTAGAGGTTCAGGCCATCGCCAGCCAAATCGAAGCTGGTGTTGAAGTCCCTGAAGACCTGACGAAAATAGTTTACGCCAGCCAACAATTGGTTCGATAGTCTGGGGGTCAAAGTGGAGTTCAACGAAGCCGCGTAATTGGAAACGTGGATCGGACCAACTTCGTAGTAATCCTTCACCTGCGATGTAACTGGAGCGACCTGGTTTCCCTGACCGATGAAATAGTGGAAGGAGAAGTCGTTCTTCTTATTGATTTTGAAGTCGACTTTGGCCAGGCCGTTATAGCTGTAGCCATATTCGGGATCCGGGCTGGAATAGTTGTTGGGCGCCGCAGCCCCCTTTAACGCATAGCCGGGCCAGAGATGGGTCAAGAGCGCGCTGGTCACCGGATTCGGAGCAACTTGAGCATATGTCCCGTACTTGCCGCTGGGATTGGTCAGCACGGCGAGGGCGGCTGCTTGATATAACAGGGAAGGCTCGGTCCCCCGTCCCGGCAGTCCGATGGTGAAGCGCTGCTTCTCAAAGGTTGTGAAGAAAAATAAGCGGTCTCTTATAAATGGACCGCCAACGGAAAAGCCGTATTGTTGATTCCGGTTTTCTCGCTTGGTGTCCGAGAATGGAGAAGCAGCGGCAAACGCTTCATTGCGGACGAAATAATAAGCGGTGCCATGAAGGGCATTGCCGCCCGATTTCAGCGCCAAATCCACTGTGCCGCCGGGATTGCGGCCCGATTCGGGTGCGGCTTGCGTCTGCACGGAAAATTGGTCGATGGAATCGACGGGAAGCACGATGCCGGCGATTCCCGCAACTCCGCCCTGGTTTGTAGCAGGGATGTTGTGCCACAGGTCGTTGTTGTCCGCGCCGTCGATCTGCCAGTTGATCTGGTTGGGGCGCGTGCCATTCACCGAGCCGAACCCGCCTGCCGAGTAACCTGCGTAACCAGGCGCAACGGCAATCAATTGAGTGAAATCCCTGCCATTCATGGGCATGGCCTGCAGGTCAGTGCCGCCGACAAGGGTTGTCTGCGTTGCGGTAGTCGTATCGAGGGCGAGGGCCACCGCCGATACTTCAACGGTGGTTGATTGTTGCGAAAGCGTCAGCTTGACCGGCAGGGTGTAAATCGAACCCTGGTTTACGAGAACGTTATCAATAGTTAATACGGGGAATCCCGTCGCGGTAACAATCACCGAGTACATTCCCACTGGAATATCCTGGAAGGCAAACTGTCCGTCGGTGGTTGTTACGGTCGAGTGTTCGATCCCCCTGGACTTTTCCTTGGCCTTAACCTGGGCATTCGGCACGACTGCGCCCGAAGGATCCATCACCGTCCCATTGATCGCGCCGCGGTACGTCTGGGCGCTTGAGGCCACTGCGAGCGACAATACAATAAGAATTGCCAAAACCAGACGCTTCATAATATCGACACCCCGTCATCGAGACATAGACTGCACCGGCATGTTGCCATTCGGTGGCACGCTTTAGAAGACGTAGCGCTCGTTGAGAGTCGTATGGCGAACCGTTCGCCTTCGGTTTCCGAATCCAAACCTAGCGCTGAAGATGGGAACAAGCCCCCCGGGACCGGCTCGCTCTCGTTTCGGTTCAAACCGCGATATATAGCGTTCAAGAGCCCCTGTTGCTCTAATGGACTTGATTTAACGCGCACTTGCGGGGAGTGTCAAGGATAATGAATTTCATGCGCTAAAGCGGGAATTTGGATGGCAGGCAATGCAGGAGCAGGTTCCCGGCGCGCCGCAGGCAAGCTGGGCGGAGGGTATTGCTGGGCGATTTAGCCCCCTGCGCTATTTCTGTTAGAGTGCTGAGCCGGGGAGGGATACCCGGAAACTGCGATATTGCGATTTGTTAAATTTGGGTAAGTTTTTGAGGGGCGGATACGTATTAGTGTATGGAACCGCTGAGACCAGGCCGGATGAGTGCGCCGGGAATAACGGAGCCCACGGAGGCGATTACCCGAGCCAAGG
>WNFQ01001825.1_pt1 | contig 17103 bp, 26 predicted proteins | sample 5400171 | NCBI WGS metagenome assembly WNFQ01 (sample SAMN13153356, study PRJNA577476) | soil metagenome | isolation source: 20 cm soil under Madrone tree | place: USA:California | collected 2016-06-14 | reverse complement strand
CGCCACCCGTTGTCACTTTGACCCTCGGTCGCGGCGAGGCATGATGAGCAAGGTCGTCTTTGGTGAGCCTGTCCATCTACACACCGACTCGGACTAATTCCCTCTCTCTAGTCGGAAATGTGCCCTACAACATGGGAGAAGTCCGTTATCACGATGTCTCTTCTTTCAAAATCTAATTCTACTCACAGGAACAACTCATCGATGTGTTCAAGTCAGTCGGTCAGGTAGTTGGCTTCAGGTGTGCTTGCCTTCCATCCTCCCTTTCCATCTTCTTACTCCGTCCAAGGCTTGTATTCGATAGGGAGACCGGAAAACCCAGGGGTTATGGCTTCTGCGAATTCGCAGGTGCGCTCTTTCCCTTCTTCCATCCACCTCCTACTTCCTCATTGCTTTAATCCATAGACCACGAAACCGCTCTGTCTGCTGTCCGAAACCTCAATAACGTCGATGTTGGTGGCAGACCCCTCAGAATCGACCTTGCCGATTCGGACCCTTTCCTCGAGGGCAAGACAACAGTGCGAGGGGAGCTCATCGACGGCGGCGAAACGCGCGCACAGTGGCGCGAACGTGAGAATGCCAAAAAGGATAGGGAGAAAGAACCGGATGGCGCCAAGGACAGAGCATCATTCCTCCGCAACCTCCCTCAAGGTGTTCCTGTCCCTCCAGGGACGTCGGCTTTAGACATGATCAGCCAGACACTCGCTACAATGAACCCCACTCAGTTGATAGAAGTCCTCGCGCAATTCAAGGTGTGTCGTCCGTGTACTTTTCAACCCTCATTCGTTGTTCCTTCATGCGCGACGGATCGCTCATCTCAATGCCCTTATTTTTTATCAGGCATTTGTGATTACTCACCCAGACCAAGCTCGATCCCTCCTTGTAGCACATCCCCAGCTCGCATATGCCCTCTTTCAGGCTCTACTCCTTAACAAAATCGTAGACCCGGCTATTCTCCAGGCGAGTCTTCTGAGCCGGCTACCTTTTCCTTTCTCATCTTCTCTCTGGCGATCAGCGCATGCTCGCAGCAACTAACTCAAGCCACCCTGTTTCTGGCCCCACTCCGACACCGGCTCCCGCACCCGCACCGCACCTACCTCCGCTTCCACCGAGCGTCCCACAGCTCCCGCAGCCAGCCGTACATCCACCGTATCATGGAGCTCCACCATCTCAGCAACTACCTCAGTCTTTCTACTCATCACAAGTGTCTATGCATTCTTCACCTGCAGCGCCGCCGCCGCAACAACAGCAACCCATGTCATACTATGGTGTTCCTCAGCTGCCGCCCCAACAACCCCCGCCTCAAGTTGCGCCAGCGGGCGCCATTGATGGTATTGATCCTTCACAGAAGGTAAGGCCCTCATTTAACTCTTACCGCCAGGACGTAGGCTCAACCAGGAATGCCGAAGGCAATGCTGCTCCAGGTCCTTCGTTTAACACAAGATCAAATTAGTCAGCTTCCACCCGCAGAGAGGGATGCCATCCTTGCTCTTGTAAGTTCATCTTGCCAAAATATTTAACGCCACTGATATCTCTTTATTAGCGATCCCAACTTGGTAATCTTGCATGATTAGAGGTTATCGATTATCGGTGGTGTTTGTATCCACATATCACGCAGAGTTCCATATCCCGTTATACTTGCATACCGGTGGACATTATAAGGCCAACCCAATATATTCGTCTGCCACGTCTATTTGCAGTTCCCGTTATATTCTAGCGATTACAGATTTTTTTCCGTAATGAAGTTGTTTACTCCGGCAACGTATTCTGCAGGCTCTTGTTCGCGTTCAGTTTAACGAGCTTTTTGATAATGGTATCGAGGTGTGAAGCATGAGAGGGTAAAAAATGGACGCGCTCCTGGTGTAACATACCTAGAATGAAGTTATACTGTGCAATCTCCCCATTCCTGATCTTCTTGGGAAGCGTGTCCGTCCCATTATCAACATCAGCGAAAAGACCGCTCTCGGACAGCTCTGTGGCGACCTCAGACGCATACTCTTTCTATATGATGTTGTGATCCAATTTGTAAGAGTGATTTGAGAGATAAACAGAAACCTACGTAAGGCGGAGCCACCGGGATGACTAGGACCTGTCTGGGAGAAAGCCAGAACGGCCTGACAAAAAAATTTCAACTGACTTGCTAACGGGGATACAACTCACTCTTACCATTTACCAGCGAAGTGCTCTGTAATGATTGCAATAAAGCGTTCCAGACTTCCTAAAATAGCGCGATGGATGATGACTGGGCGGTTCGGTGGTTTATCAGAACCGACTCCCTCCTCAGCAGAACGATATTTCAAATTGAAGCGTTCTGGTAATTGGAAGTCGAGTTGAATCGTTGCGCATTGGAATGATCGACGTAGGGCATCCCGAATGGTAATGTCAATTTTTGGACCGTAGAATGCACCGTCCCCGGGATTCAGGTCCCACTTGCCTGGGTACCGTTCATCGAGCGCTTTGCTAAGTTGCTGTAGTGCATTAGTGCGGTCAGTCAGTGTAGGGCAAAAAAATAGGCTAACCGCTTCCGCAGAATTCCAAGTCTCGATAGAGCCTAGGAACTTTTCTGGCCGAGTTGAAAGTTCTAAAGTGAACTCAAAACCAAAGAGGCCGTAGGTATGTTGCATGAAGTCAAACAGCGCGTTGATTTCGTCTCCGATCTGCGCCACCAGTCTTAGCTGAGAAGTAAGCAAAGCGAGACCTGCAAACCTGTTGCGGCGTGCAAAACACATGTGTGTCATCCTGGACGAAACGGCGTACTCTTGTCAGGCCAGTCAGTGCACCACTCGCCTCGTTTCGATGAATGATGCCAAACTCGGCCATTCGTATAGGTAATTCTTTGTAACTGCGATCGCGCGAATCAAAGATCAGACAGTGGCCAGGACAATTCATCGGCTTGAGCGCCCATTTTTCCTTCTCAACGTCCAGGATGAACATATCATCTTTGTAATTCTGCCAGTGACCGGATGTTTCCCAGAGTTTTGAGTTGAAAATGTTAGGCGAGATTACTGTGAGATAGATCAGACGTTCCTTCATCTGAAAGGTTAAATCCCCTACCTTCCTGATATCCACGTTTATAATACTCTCCCTGAAACATCCGTTCAGTCATTATTCACGAACAGAAGTATGCTGCAGCGCACGCGTAGCAGCTCCACGAGAGTGTTATAAATACGTGTGCCGTGAGGAAGCCAAAATGCGCTGCCAGGACTCAGGTCGTTAAAGAAGAAAAGTTCCTGTTCCTGTAAAAGCCGATGAGGTGAAGCTACGTGCCCATGTGGTGATAACAGACCTTGCCGATTTTTCGGTGGTCGCGCTTCGCTGCCTCGGCTAAGAACGCCCTGTAGTCTGTCAGTTGTTTTTTGTCAGGGAAAGAGATCCCGTAAACACGTTGTAATGAGTCGTTGTTAGGGTCGCCGAGGAAATATGAAGCAGAATTCTAAAAAGGAGATAATTCGGGAATAAAACAGAGATCTGACACATGCTCACCTTGGTGATCATAAACGCCTTGATTCTCCCAGTGTGAGGAATGTGAGGTCCAACGCACAGATCGACCATAGGTCCACAACGGTAAACAGTCGTAGACGCCCCATCGGGAACTTTAGTCTCAATAAGATATCTCTTGTATTTATTATACTATAAATGCATCATCATCAGGACCGAGAGTCAGGCTATCACGCCTTTCAGCTCACATGGAACATTTCCAGTAATTTGTCCTTTGAAACGAGAAGGCGCTCAAATTTTTGCCGATCCTTGATGGCATTTCCGGCTACCTTCTCAAGCAGCGGATAGTCTGCGTGCGTCACCACCCTACCAGGGGCAGTGCATGAGAATCAGTTGGTAAGTAGAACAATGCAATGTTACCTATCGTTAATTGCCATCTCGTAGAAGAAGCCATCATTCGTCGGTGGACCGAGGCATAAATGACATCCGTAATGTCTTTCGGTGGCCTCCCCGAGTACATGGGCCGAAGAGTGCCAGAACACCTTTTTCCCTAAGACAAGAAGTACGTGAAACCGGTCGGATGGAAATGAGAGAGAGTCACCTTCTGGGTGCTCAAAATCAAGCAACTCTAGCTTTATCGACTTCTCCAGCGGCCGCTCAAGGTCCCAAAGTTCACCATCTACCTATGCAAGAGTGGTAAAGGTTCAAATACTGACTCACTGATCCCTGGATGAGATTAGCACCTTGGCGATGACAAGTTTTTCAGACAGACTCTTGGATATATCCTTCGCAATGTCCATCGGACTGGTCTCCCAGCTCGTGCCCTTGCGCTCGGCGCCGTCAGGCAACGTAATAGTAATTTCCTGACGCGGTTGTGCTAGTAATCGTGAGTTTTACTCCTCTGTGGGAAGGCAAGAACTAACCTTGGACAAAGGCGTCATATTCCGCTCTCAATTCTTCAAAAATCTTGACCCGATGGTCAAAGAAATCTGGGGGCGGTTGAAGCTGATGAGAGAAGTTGTGAGTCAAAGTAGCAAGCGATGATAGTGGGGTGACAACAGACTTCCAAGGGAAATTGGGACGTAGGTACCGTCTTCGATTTCTTCTCTTTCAGCGGCCTTGGCTCTTTGTTTAACAAAACATCAGTATGCGGGCTCTCAAGAGCTGGGATCTGGAGAGAGCCCGAAGATGCGACGGGATGGGCCATGGAAGACGAATGTGAACAAAGTGAGCGAATATGTAAATGTGGGGAGAGATGCTTTGGATGCAGGCGTAATGGTAGAGTCGAAAAGGCCTGCTGCCGCAAACTTGAAAGCAGACTGAGGCTGATGAGCATTCGACACAGCCGCAACATGTGACCCGAGCTCGTCTTGATACGACTCTCGGCAATACCCGAACTATAAGTGCACAATCTCATCTAATCTACAGTGCCATCAACCCGCCACACCTTGATCCCGCCAGCACGATCGCCACTAATGATCCCACAGCGAAACGGAGAGTCAATGCAAGCAAGCACGGTGATCGTATCCTGGTGCGGCCGAAGCAGATTTTGTTGACTATTACTCAGCAGCGTCATCCGTTGTGGAGGGCGGTTCTGCTGGCTACTGGATTGTGTAGAGCTCGTCCACGTCTCAACGTAGCTTGTTGTAGAACCGCTGGAGGATAAGATAGAGCTATTCCGGTTACCATCAGATCATTCTACGAATACGGTACCGGAAGGAAGTACCTGTAACTCGGCTTCTCGTTCTCCAACTCCGCCCCGCTTAGGATGGTCGTCCGTTCTATTTTGCCGAGATCCCAAAGCGTGAGCTTGCGATCTTCAGAGCCGCTCACCATGAATCCTCGCCCTCCAGTAGAATATCCCTCAGAGTTGAGAGAAGATCCTGTAGAACGATGAATGGCTGAATGGCCGCCGAATTCGTGCCCCACCACAAGAGCACGGATGTCTAGAGAAGGTCCGATGAGTATCGGTTCTCGGGTTACCTCTACAGATGAGCGACGAGCTCCTTGGATGCCCACACCATGTTGTCTCGCACGAACGAGTGCGGCAATAGTTGCAGCCGCAGTTGGCTCTGTTGTGCCACCAGAGTGATCTTGGGGCTCGTCCAGAGTAGCTGGGCCTTTGGAAACAGCCCTCGTGCCGTATGTCTCAACCAACTTTGTCGTTTCAATGTCCCATACTTCTAGTAAAAAGGATGGGGCACTCTGGGAAGTCGATCGTGCTGTCTCCACCGCTACGATAATCCACCGCCCTCTGCCGCGACAAGGATGGACAACACATTGGTAAATTCTAGAAGAACCATTGACCACGGCAGAGACGGTTTTCCAAGTCTTTATCATCAGGCCGAAACGGATATCCCACAAAGTCAAGACACCAGAGGCCGTCCCGGTAACTACCCAGGCATATCTTTTATCCAGGCACATGGTCGTAATGGGTCCACTGTGGTTCGGGTGTTCCATAGTGAGTAGAACCCGCATGGTACGTAAATCCAAAAGGCATATTGTCGAGTGTGTTGTCGCGTACACGAGATTGGATGCCGATTCTAGAATTGGGAAACGTGAGTAGTATTGTGGGAAGAAGAGCTGAGGGGCGCACCTGAATCATAATGAATCATACAAGTAATATATTCCCCAGACCGGGATGTTCGATGCTCGCGAATTGTATTAATCTTGGTATATCGTGGAAGGGTACCACCCTGACTGACGTGGACACGAACTACGTGGAGACTCCCGTCATCGGCGGCGCTAGCAAAACAATGTACCCCCTCTAGCATACAGACCGCCTTGATCTTTGCCTGGTGCTGTGCGTACGAGAACCTTGGCTTGCTTGTGACGTTACGCTCTAAACGCGCGGTATCCCAGACCCTCACAGTCTTGTCATCCGAGGACGAGACAAAAAAAAGGTGGTCCGGTGACACAGCAAAGGCGGTAACTGCGTCAGTGTGAGAGGCTAACTGGGCAATGAGCGTTGCTTCGGGCCGCCTAGCAGTACCATCCCGAGGAATGAAGCTCTGGCGAACAGTATTACGCCGCCGCACGGGGCCTTCATGGACTCGGGACCCAAAGTCATGCTGATACTCTCGATTGCTGTCCAGATAAAGGTGTTCCAGAAGGTTATTGATGCCAGCTTCGTGACCATCTAATTCACATTCAGCCATAGAATAAAAGTATTTGTGGCGCGCCTACCATAGGTAGAAATAGGTGCCACTGATGCGGGCCTGCGCCAGTTTTGTCCCAAGACTGTTCCTGCAGCAGAAACCGGAGAGGTCCGTCCAGAGTGCTCTGAAGATCCTTCATGCAACATCTTGGAAGTGGCTTCCAGGTGACCGATCGCATTGGCTTTTGATGACCCAATTGCTGGCGCTGCTTTCTGCCCATCACTACTGCCAACATGGAGGCGATGCATCGCGCGATTGAAAGGCGGATTTGGGCCAGATAATACAGAGTCAGTGGGACTTCCGGGTCTGTCAGACACTTCTGGTAAATCATCCAAAGTGGGGCCAGTCGCTTGCGAGGGACTCGAAACAGACATCGAGGATGGACGATGTGGAAGAGAAGAAGGAAGAGAAACCCCGGAGCCGTTAATGGCTGTGAGCCTCCGGCGTAGATCCTCAAAAGGCGCACCACTGAGGCCATAGTCGATGCTGGATGGCCGTGATAGACGAGAGGCGTCTGTGCGGGGTGATCGGGAATGTTCGAGCGTGTAATATCGAGGCGTCAAGAGCGAACGGGGCGTGCGGGAGGTCAAGTCGTTTGTACGAGTTTTCAAGAAGACCGTTTGCGGAACAACTTTGAGCTTCTGTAGTTCAACGTGAGTCGTCGTCTTCAAAACGTTAGATTCCTCGTCAATCCTCTGGCGCAGGGAATAACTAAGGGATGTTAGGCGATTCAAGACGCAGCGCGAGATATTATCAGACCTTGAGATAGCATTAGCGAGTTTCATAATGTAATCTCGCATAGAAGCAAGCTTTGCCTCTTCTGTTGACGTCATACCGAGTTGTCGTAGCTTAGCTAGATGACTTTCGTCCCTAAATATGACTTTAGTTATCGACATTTGAAGGCGGGTCGCACGTACTCATCGGTCTTCATGCGAGCTGTTGCTGTTTTCCTAATTGCGGCAACACTGTCATGGGGTGATTCGATCTTTGCGGGTTTCTTGCTACCTTTCCAAAAGTGCGTTTTATCCGCCTTCATTGCCCATTGCAACGCGGCGTCAAACACTTGTCTGTCCAGCTGTAATCGTCTATAAGAAAGAATACGATTCACCGAGCACAAAACGACGAACAGGTGGCTTCAGAGCGGTCAAAAGGCTAAATTCGTCAATGCTGCGCACATCGGATCGAAGAAAATGTCTGAGGGAAGGGTAGAGAATACCCCAGACATCGCTCGATGGAAGATGCTGTGCTGCAGAGGCGATAAAAGCCGTCGCACCTGATAAGAGGCAACGTAAACCAGGGCCTACAGACAGAGATTGAGAAGTACCTTGTCGTATCCAAGAGTTAGGGTGGTAGAGGAATCCCAGATTCGCACTCATAAGCTCCCAGATTCGCATTTTTCGGAAAAGTCCCAATTCACAAAGGCTGGTCAGTGCTGCTAAGACACGGGCAACCACACTTTCTTCAACATCTGAAGTTGGCTTAGTAACAGAGAAGGTATAAAGGAAGATGTTGCCCGACCTGACAGAGCCTGAATCATTAAAGGCAATATATATTCTTCTAGACTCCTCCCACCCGCACATGCTGCTACGTCCACTATTGCGTCGAAGAAAGCGTAGCGGATATGCCAGTCCCGGTCGTTCAGGTACGTAATCATGTGGCTTAGTAGGACATCGTTTGTGCGCTGCCGCCCCAAAAAGATGCACATAGATGAGACATCGTGCAGAACCGCGCGCTTCACGACACCGGATGGGTCAACGAGTAGTGTAATGAGATGCTCCTGGATCGAATTCTGCAAATCCTGCAAGGCTGCGTCGTACGGCACCTAGTAATGATGGAGTCAAGAGATATGGATCTCAGGATAGTTGGACTAACCTCAAACTGGGCTTCATCGTATTCTACAGCGTCCGCGGCGACCTTGAACGTCCCATGTGCTTTAAGTGCCTGGCCCATCTCCAAGTATCGTACTGCGACATCCGCCAGATGGACGACACACTGCGCGTACCAGGAACGCACGGACACTTCAGGATCGTTAACCAATGGGTGGATGTTGGGAATTATATACTCGGGGAATATTGACGCGTTAGCGGGAGTTATGACATTCACAAGTGACAACTTTGTGATGCTCAGCTCATGGACGCTCAGCTATACGAGTGTACTGACCACCTGCAAGAGCGTCCTCAGAGCAGCAGCGCGAACCACGGCGGCATCGTCACGCAGGAGGTCGACAATATACGGTACCAACCGGTCAAGCTTCGCCTCGTCCGTAAGATGGACAGATAATGCAAGAAAGACATCTAACGCTCGCAACCTGCTTGACGGCTGAGAGCAATTCCTGACATTGGCGCAGACCAAAGCGAGGATGACAAGGGTAGGTCCATCTAAGTATAGGCCATAAATGTCAAACAAGACGAGATACGAAAAATGCTACCTTCAGTTGCAGCGCGTGATCTTAGCTTCTTGGTACGCAAAAGCTTCGAGTCCCTGTTTGGAATGTATAATTCTACGGGAAGAATGTCCTACATAAATTGTCTAATTCCCACAGACGCACCTAATCATCTAGGAGAGACGGACCTGGAAGGGCTTCCCTTGTGTTTCTGCGGGCGCGTAGTCAACCCGAATATCAGTCACTGTGTCCTCGCCAGTATCCTCGAGGAGGTAAGGCTCCATGCTTTCATAGTCGGCCCAGATCTTCTCCATCTTGTGATCCGCGTCCCGGGGCACCACAGCTTCCGGCGCCTTCGCGTCCACCACGTACAGTGGCGTGACAGTGCCAGCATTAGTTGTGGATGCTGGGGCTGAGGCGGCTGATGTCGCTGGTGTCAAGACCTCCGGTGAGGCACTAGTGGTGGGCAACGAAGGAAAAGGGGTTGCCGTAGGTAATTCATTGATAGACCATACATAGCCGTGCAGGAAAGAGTAGAAAACCTCCGGAAAGACCACGCCACGGACATTGTGAAGGAGCGCATCGAAGGTAGGCCTTGATGAGGGATTGAGGGCAATCATCTCTTTGATGAAGTTCTGGGGGTATACGATTATATCAGGCCACAGATTACCTTATCATCTAGTGGAATACGCACGCGAACACCGACATCCTCGACTGAGGTCAGAAGTCCCTCGGGATTCAGTTCTCCTTCCCGATACTTAAAAAGCTGACTGAGCGTAAACAGAGGCGCGCCCTCTCTGAAGAGCTCAGCAATTACACATCCGGCACTGAAGACATCCATAGCCTCCGTTACACGGGCATTGTTGTTCTGCCAATCAGTGTTCCCTGGAGCCGGTGCACCATCTGGGCGAGAACCTGAAGCGAAAAAACGCTCAGGGGCAACGTAGCATGAACGTCGACCAGAAGTGTCAAAGTAGAACGCAAAGTCCGACGGGTCGTCCAGTGGAAGGTAAGTCGGCTTATGCGACGCGAAATCGGTGAGGTAAACCCAATTCCAAGACGTAACGAGTATATTCTCTGATTTAACGTCACCATGAGCAACTTTGTGGGAGCGGGAGTCTCGTAGAGCATTAAGCAATTGGAAGGCTATCCACTTCTTCTCGATAGGACTTAGAAAAGGGCGCGTACTATGGATTGGAGGTTGGAATCAAGCGCACGCATTCATTTGGATAGTACAACTCACCTTATGCGATCATATAGATTACTCGCAACCCACTGGCGAATTAGATACCCAGCCTTGTCGGAATCAATAAAAGTTTGGTAGCTGTAAACGTTGGGAATGTCGAGCAAAGCCTCCCGTTCCGCTAGCAGCCGGAACGTTGGTTCAACATTAGCAGAGACCACTATTGCAACATACCCTTCAGCCTCCTCTGATACCTGTTTAAACTAAGTCCCAAGTCAGGTTTGATGTAGATCTTCACAACTACTGGACCACGTCGATGTCGACAACGGACAGTCTTCAAAAAGCGCGATGAACCAAGACTTCGGAACGGATTGTCATGTCGATCTCGTGACAGTACATAGAGTACATACCTCTTCTCGTAGACAATCCCAGGGCCAAGCTCACTGATAAACGAGTCCAATGTAGCAGCCGTTCGTGTAAGTGTATACCCCGACTGGGTGTTGCCCATGACGGAGAACAAAGAACAGTAACAGTACAGTACAGAGAAACCTGCGCTTCCCTTTTTGGGTGATATTCCACAATCCCGTTCCCACCGGCCCGCTACCACGCATCATCCGAGTTGTCCGAGCCTTCCTCCACCATAACCCCAGCGGTTCCATGCCCGCCGCCAGACCATTGGTCGTCAGACGAGTGACCATTTTCAAGCCCTACATTATTGCTGTTATCTGACCCAGAGAACTCGGATTCGACATCCTCGTCCACAGGCATGGTTGGGCGCCGACCGAATAAACGCATCGGCGGTCGAGCAAGAGAACCATCGTCTTCACTGGGAAATGAGCGACTTGATTGAGAAAAGCAGGAATTTACAGTCCTTTACAAAGGACTTACGACTTGGCACTATGACCACAGTTATCATCCCTGCAAGCATTTAAACATTAAATTGTGTCCATCATTATGCGTCACTCAGAACACGTACACATCGCTTTCACTAACGACTTGCCGTCGAATCCCGAGAGCCCGACGCCGAGGCTTCTTTTGAGATTTATCGCTGGTGCCGTTATCACTGACCTTCTCATCTCCGCCTTCACTACCTTCGGAAAATGCAATAAGAACTCCCCTTGCCGAATCCCTGCTTTGCCTCGTGGCCAGTCTCGTGGTCTCATCATTATCGGAGGAAATTTCAACCGCTTCACTATCGCCGCGCTCCGAGCCTTCGTCATCTATAAAGCTGCATTCGTATGATCCATCTCCATCGTCAGACTCATCCACGCTGACGCCACGGGGCCAACCCATAATGCGTTCCATTGCTGGCGGAATATTCAACCTTGCACGATGCTCCTCGTCTGACGCATTTTCATCGGATAAATCAACATCATGGCCGCTATAGTGCCGATCACATTGTGAGCATAACCCCCCCCAGATTTCGTGCATGCAATCAAGACAGCGGTACACCTGATCCTCGGCATCGTACATACCGAAGACACCAGGCGAATCTTCAATGGGAGGAATTGCCGGACGTAGCAACGCGGGAGGGAAAGTGTTGGCCCAGGGATCTTGCGGAATTTCGGAATTGGTGGGTGTGGCCCCTTTGAAGTTGACATCCGCTGACTGGTGGAAATCTTGGCCGAGCCGACTCTGGACGACAGTAGCAACCATGTCCTTGATATTCCACGCCTCCATGGGACGACCATGAACTACTGCGCGGCAATGAGGACATGTTTTTTTTCGGAAAACGCTTCCACCTTCCAGTCCATCAGGTTGCTGATCAACGTTGAACCAGTTGATGAGACAGCTGTAACAAGTGACATGTCCGCATGGGGAGAGCGCAAAGGGTTTATGGAGCAAATCGAGACAGATTTGGCACACAAGAGAGGATACAAGGCTCGCAAGGAGTGTTTTGTGGTCATGGGGAGACTACAATAAGTTTGTACACAGTTGGAAACATATACAGACAGCAAGCGAACCTTGCATTCGGAATGTGAAGTTGCCATTACACATTCTCTTCGGACAGGTGCATAGGCAGCGTGCTGTTCATGGGAAGATGACCCTAGTGACGAATAAACAGTGGGAAGGGGGGCCGACGAGCTGTCAAAAGGTCTGTTCGATTGAGAAGAGGCAAGCGATAGCTGACTCTCAGTCGATCCGGATGCCGAAGGGAGAGGAGATACAGGCGTTAAGGATCGAGACGTAACATTCTGTGCATCCCCCGACACTGCTCCAGAATTGTGAGCTCCTGAATCGCGGGCGATAGGTTGTTTCTTCTGTTTTCTTCTTCTCCTTCTCCTGTCCTTGTCTGAGTGGCCTTGTCCGGGCTCGGTTTTAGGTTTCTTCGTAAGTATTGTAGGCGCATCTAGAGAGGGTGTACGCTTTTTAGAAGATTGCGGATTATAGGAGGGAGTAGGGGCGCGCATCAAGGTGAGAGGCTCCATGATGTCAAGCGCGTCGAGAGTCGACTAACGCAGGGTCCTAACTAACGCTTTAAAACAAATCCCACGTGACCACGGCTGCCGCTTTTACATTTTCAACTGCGCTTACTGCGCTTTTTTGCGGATCTAACTTAGAACAACTGGAAATGATGGGCCCAGATTGGCCTACATTAATACACTTAAGTGTATCGTCTGCTCCCCGACTTATGTGTGGAACCCTCATTTTAAGTTTCACTCGGCTTACATAATGTGTACTAGCAGCAGTGAAGTGATCGATCTTCGTTGTCACTGTTTCTCTCGAACGCGAATATCGGCGGCAAGTCCATGGCTCCTCAGCCCCCTACTCATGTCACTATTAAACCTTCTTTCTGCCGCCCTCAAGCGGCGTGCTTCATTGGCGACTCCCTTCTTTGTTTCTCGAAGGCTGATGTTGTTCCAACTGCCTCGCCGCCAGTCGACCCACCTCATGCTACTCGATCGCGACCTAAAGTTACGATACATACTCACACGAAAGCAAGACATGATTTTCTCCCTCTTCCCGTTCTCTCCTCGTCTTCCGGATCCCACTTGTGCGCCAACCTCGCTTTAGGACTCCAAAAGAAGCTCCACAGTTCATCAGCTCTCCTTTTTGGCCTCGTCCGTGCAGGTGTTGCAGGTGTCTCTGACCATCAGGCTTTCTGGCTTATTTTGTACTTTATTTTGAACCTCGCGCTCACCCTGTACAATAAGGTTCTTCTAGTGTCGTTTCCGTATCCCTATACTCTTACTGCAGTCCACGCACTCTTCGGACTCGTCGGCGGTACTTCTCTCCGGTTGCGAAATGTCTACCAACCGAAGCCTCTCTGGAGATCGGATCACATTGTACTAGTCGCCTTCTCCATTTTGTACTCCTCCAACATCGCCGTCAGCAATGCTTCGTTGGGTCTTGTCACTGTGCCGGTGGGGCTTTTTCCGCCTCCTGTAGCAACGTACTGGCTAAAAATCAACAGTTTCACCAGATTATTCGCGCTGCAACACCGTTCTTTACCACGCTATTTTCTTGGTACCTCTTCAATATTCATTTCAACCGTTATCAAATTTCTTCAATAGGCATTGTTGTCTTCGGAGTTGGTCTATCCACCTACGGTGATTACTACTTCACGACCTGGGGTTTTACCCTCACCCTTGTCGGCACCATCCTGGCCGCTCTCAAGACAATTATGACGCATATAATCCAGACTGCTCCTTTCGCCGCGCGGCCAAATGACGAACAGTCGAAGTCCTACTGTGTCTATATTTCATTTGGACCTGTGTCCATCTGTTCAGCATTCCTATCCCGATTTCGTCAACATCAGCTCAAGTTGCACCCCCTTGACCTTCTTACCCACCTTTCTCGACTTGCGCTTGTACAATGCATTGCCTATGCTTGCTTCTTTGGGGAACTAAGCCTCGTATTAGAACGCTCCTCACACCCCGGGGTCTTGTGGCAGATTATCCTTATATCTGGAAATGGCGTCGTTGCCTGTGCGCTGAACATTGTCAGCTTTGAAGCCAATCGACGGTCAGGCGCCCTTAGTATGGGTGTTGCAGGTTACTCCTCATCAACAATCTGCCCTGCGTTGTCGTACTGACCGCCTGTTTTTATTGCTAGCCAACGTGAAGCAAATTCTGATCGTGCTCTGCGCCGTCTGGTTCTTCCATTTAAATCTTACCCCTCTGAATGTCCTCGGTATCATGCTTACGCTACTGGGTGGTGGGTGGTACGCTATGATTGAATACTATGCAAAGCATGGGTATCTCCGCGGCTGAGAATTCGGTGCACCACTCCTTACCAGCCTACCTGGCCAAATTTCACAATCATGAAGAGGTCGACAAGCAGGATGACAAGCGGGTTCCTCTTTTATCAATCTAACCTAGTTTTGTTTATTGTCCTTTTCGGATAAGTTGGCACAAGCATAAATAAACAAAACAAAATTAAACAATTAAAAAAAAAAAGAAAAACTCGCTGAATACTCAACACACTGCCTTTGGTCAGGTATCAAATTCATCAGAAAATTAAGGAGAATTTTTCTATTGTGGACCAAGGGTGAGAATGTGGGAAGGATGAAAATCAGTATTTTGAGGCTTAGCTGAAACTCACATCCCATGGACTATGCATGCAATGCACACCTGACCACATCACAGGGCAATGATGAACAACCAGGAGAGTATCTGACTATCCCAATGTGGTGTTGTGGTGCCATTACCTTGCTAAACATCCCTGACTAAAAGAATAGAGTTGATTTTCAAGTCCATCTGTCATAGACCTTACTAACAAGAGTAGCTCAGATGATGACGAAGAGCAATAGTAGGGTCTTAGTAATGCATCTAGAGGAGGTGATTACTGATCATCATGTCTTGCTTACTCGTCTGTTTATTGTCTTTACAAAGTGTGTTTCTAATTGCTTACTTATCCCAGAAAACTGCTTAGTAAACCCTAGTTCTGTACAATACAAATAGCCTTCCTTGCTGTCTCTAGGATGGCAAGTTGAGTCTCCTGTCTTAACTACCAGAAAACCCACAATCTATTTGTCTCTCAACTTCTCTCTCTTCACCTGCTTCCCTTCTCTTCATAGCAGGTCTTGTGATGTACTGCAAGGCAGTAACCACTGCTCTATAAGCATACTAGGAGAGGCACTCTCTTAGCTCATCTCCAAACACTTGTACTCATACCCTTGCAGTCTAGTGCCCAGCTTATCTGCTTTGGGCATACCGAATCATGTGACCACATGACCACTTTAGGGCCGGCGTCAACTTGACTTTGTATCTCAGTAGGAACCATGTGACTACTCTAGGGCCAGCACTATTCTTGACTTAGCTTTTCAAGTCTAAAGTCATGGCGGTGACATTAGACTCAACTTTCTATCTACACCACAGCTTCCACAAGTAAAGGGAAAGCCAGAAGACACCAAGAAGAACCACATACTTTCCTATCAGACCTCGACATCCTCCAGTCCAGACCAAACTACCACATACACATCATCAAAAGCACAGACAAAGGAAACCCATTAAAGAAGGATTTCTTAGCATACATTGAACTGGCAACAAACGAATCACCAGAAAGGAAACTCCTGGTCTGCCTATATCAAGAAGTGTGGCACTCACTCAAATACACAAACACCACAGATGATAAACTTGTCTACTTATCTGAACCCATTCCTGAGATACATGACTGTGACATCAAAGTCCCCAGCACACATGCAATAGTGAATCAGAACCAGAAGAAGACCCCCTGGACATCACCATCTGTAACAGCCCAGCACTGCTAAAAGAACCTCTCGCACCAGAAACACCTATTACACCCACACCATTCTTCGCTATCACAAAAACTGACCTGTCACAACAATTCACAATGACCACTATGACTCAAACCACTACCCAAACAACCCAGCCAGCAACAGCTGTTGCACCTCAACACCCCCTCACAGTGAACGAACTAGAAGAACTCCTCAATATTGCTATGGGAGAACGAGGAGGAGGAACCGGAGGACCACCAGCAGGAGGTCCTGCCCCCAGCACTGCTGCAGTGCTACAACCCATTGTGGCAGCAGCCAACATCAAAGCCATGGGCAAAGATCCCCCCCTCTTCCAAGGAGAAAGAAAGAAGGCAGACACCTTCATGAATGAGGTTGAAAAATACCTAACCCTCAACTATGATGTCATGGGATTCAACTCCCCGAAGAAAAAGGTTGCCCTTGTATTAACCTTCATGCAAGGGCCAGAAGTAGAGGAATGGACCAGGGGCATACTACAGTGGATCCAACAGATCGACGACCAAAGTAACATGGATCATGTCTGGTGCATATTCCTATGACGGTTCTACAATTGGTTCATGGACACCCAATCAGACTCCACAGCTCAAAAAGATCTTGCCCAGTTAAAAATGAGATTTCCTGACATAGATTTGTACATCTCCAACTTCAAACAAACTGTCAGAAAGGCCCTCTACTGTCTAGGCTCACACGAAATGAATCAGCAATTCCTATCGGGATTGCCCTGAGACATAGCTGAAGACATCATGTGCTACCCCACTCCTATTATGTACCAAGAATACTCTCAGAAAGCTCTTGCCAGTGTTCAATCAAAAGTACTCCTCAGAAACATATTCGGAGGAGGAAACAGGTGCTGGAATCAAAACGCGAGCAGAGGGGCACGATGGCACACGAGGAGAGGGACGAGGACGTCCACGCGTGGCAGCCACGGATGACCAGGAGCAGGGGCGAGAGGAAGGGGGCACGCGTGAGGGGAATACAGATGGCACGGACACTGGCTAGATCGATATGGTAGAGTACATGTCGAGCTACTTAAATGCTACTCAGACTGTACAATACATCTCAGCTAATATAACTGTATCAATAAGATCAGAAGGTCACTAAGATATAAATGAGACATAAATGAGACACAAGACATGTGAGTGATCGGACAATGCAAGGTGCTATGGCAGTCGCGTTTGCACATGATAGCCCCGGAAATCCAACAACAGGAACTTTGGAAGCTTTG
>WNFQ01006056.1_pt1 | contig 17104 bp, 10 predicted proteins | sample 5400171 | NCBI WGS metagenome assembly WNFQ01 (sample SAMN13153356, study PRJNA577476) | soil metagenome | isolation source: 20 cm soil under Madrone tree | place: USA:California | collected 2016-06-14 | reverse complement strand
GAGTCGCAGAGAAATCCTCAGGCCTGATACGCCGCCTCGGCGTTCGCTTTCACCTTCCTCGAGACATCCTCCCATCACAAAAACGGTGCACCGGACCTACGTTCACCCATCACAGGCCCTGTGGAATTCTCTGTCGGTATACTCGTTGCGTGACCTCTCCGGTGGACCTGCTCGCCGTCCTGAATCGTTACTGGGGCTACGGTTCCTTTCGTCCCTTGCAGGAACGTATCGTGGACAGCCTTCTCGGTGGGCATGACACCTGCGTAGTAATGCCGACGGGCGGAGGCAAGTCACTGTGCTATCAGTTGCCGGCCTTGGTGCTCGGGAAGACCGCGGTCGTCGTCTCCCCGCTCATCGCATTGATGCAGGATCAAGCCGCCAGTCTGGCGCAAATGGGAATTCCTGCGGCGGTGCTCAACAGCACGATGGCGAGCAACGAGCAGTCCCAAGTGATAAATAAGGCGCGCGCCGGTGCCTATCGCCTGCTGTATTTATCTCCGGAGCGGCTGGCGCGGGAAGACACGATCGGTTGGCTGAAGCAGGTACCCGTCACGTTTTTCGCAATCGACGAAGCGCACTGCATTTCCGAGTGGGGGCACGAGTTCCGTCCGGAATACCGGCAGCTGAGCCGCTTGCGCACGTCCTTTCCAGATCGGCCCATCGCGGCTTTCACGGCCAGCGCAACCCGGCGCGTGCGGCATGACATCCTCCATCAACTGCAGTTGCGCGACCCGCACAAATACATCGCCAGCTTTCACCGCCCAAACCTCCGTTACGTAGTGCAGGAATGCGAGGGCTATTCGCAGGCGCAACTGTTGGTCCGCGCTCTCAAGCACTACCGCGAAGGCAACCTCATCGTGTACGCACCCACCATCAACCGCGTCGAACAGACCGTGGACTCCCTGGAAGACCAGGGCATTCCCGCGGTTGCGTACCACGGCAAGATGGAGTCCGACGAACGTCGACGGAATCAGGAACGCTGGATGTCCGACGAAGTACGCGTGCTGGTAGGGACGATCGCCTTCGGGCTGGGCATCAATAAGGCGACGGTGCGCGCCGTGATTCACCTATCTTTGCCCAAGTCGATCGAGCAGTACTACCAGGAAGCTGGCCGGGCCGGACGCGATGGCCAATCCGCAGATTGCATCCTGCTCTGGCAGAAGCGCGATGCTGGCTTGCTGGCGCACTTTATTGAGCAGGTCACCGATCCTGCTGAAAAAGCGCGGGCTTGGCAACGCTATCGCCACATTCGCGAGTTTGCCGAGTCCAACACCTGCCGCCATCGACAGATCTGTCTGCACTTCGGAGAGTCGCCAAACTGGATGACGTGCGACGCCTGTGATGTGTGTGGTGCAAATCCGGAATGGCTAGCAATGCCCGTACCGTCTGCGCCTCGCAGGAGGCGCATGCGCTTGCCCATGGTCTCGTCCCCTGTTACCTCCGGCCCGGCGGAAATTCCCATGGGACTGTCCGTCGATGAACCCTTGCGCGAATATCTGCGAGAGTGGCGGCGAGCCACTGCGAAGCGGCAGGGCGTGCCGGCTTACGTCGTCATGCACGACACGTCGCTGGAAGAGCTTTGCCGTGTGCGCCCGAAATCGCTATTTGAACTGAGAGCAGTTATCGGCTTCGGCGAGCGCAAGGTCGAATTCTACGGCGAGCAGATCCTGGAAGCGCTGGCAGATTTTGACCGCGGAGCGCGTGCGGCGGGAACGCCAGCAAAGAAGACATCTCCAGCCAAAGAGACTCTGCGACTGCTCGCCCAGGGAAAAAGCTTCTCCGAAATCGCCAAGCTGCGGGAACGGCAGTTAGGCACCGTGGTAGGAACAGTCGCCAACTTGGTGGAGACCGGAGACCTGGAATTTGAGGACACCTGGGTGGATGCCGCAAAGCGAACTCAGATTGAGGCAGCTTGCGCTCGACTGGGAACCCAGTGGCTGAAACCGCTGAAAGAGGCGGTTTCAACGGACATCACGTTCGAAGAAGTACGCCTGGTAGTGGCCCGACTGCGCCGAAAAGAATTCCTGGAGAAACATTCCGCCAGCGCCTGATGGAGAGGCGGGCGTCCCCGCCCGCCTGGACGGGCGAGACGCCCGTCCCTCCATAAACACGCATAAACACGGTACGATTTGAAACTAGCGACTAGCCCCACTCTCCGTCCGTAATCCACGAACCGCCAGGAGCGTCAGCACTACGACCACCAACAGCATGGCCACCCAAAGCACTCCTTTGTGCCGCTCCGACCAGGGACGATCGTCCGGGCGTCCTGTAAACGCCGCGTTCCGCATCTCCGCGCCCAGTTGCGCACGCAACGCTCCGGCGTCTTCTCGGAAGAACTTGGCATAGTCATACACAGGCGCAGCGAGCTTTGGGTCGCCATAGTACAGCTTGAGATTGGTCCGTCCTTGCGGCTCGAAGTACAGCCGCCGTTCCATCGATTGCGGCCGGACAGCGTCGAACCTCAACGGCGGGTCGTCGCCGTTGTCGACGGTGATCGTGAGACCTGAATGCTCGCCGAAGATCCTGATATCCAGATCCTCGTAGTCCACGGTCGCGCCGCCACGCTTCATTTGGATACGGCTGATGCTGCCGACTCCAACCTGCGCGCCTTTTTCGTTGGCCACGCTTACGGCTCGCCGAAAGTTGATTTGTCCGGTGGCAACGTCGAACCGGATGCGATCGATGGGCACGCGAGCCAAGAGGTGGCAGCTGAGGATGGTACTGCGCTTCTGCTGGTCGCCAACCCGGCACGTACCCGCGTCCGTCCACTGAGCCTTCTTCTCCTGTAACTCCGTGACCTCAGCCTTCTTCACTTCGGTCGGCAGGATCCCCGGCGACAGGCGCACATGGACGTACCGAAAACTCCACGTCGGCAAGGTGATGGTGGAGTTCGCCCCCAGCTTCTCACGCGAGAAATCAAAAAGTGTCGAAGGATTCGGCCAGGATGCAAGTGTGCCTCCGGCCAACGCATCCCGCCCTTCGACCGTTGCCGTAACCAGGAAGTCCTTGCGATCGAGGGTCAGATGGATGCGGTTGTACTCCTCGACCGGCGACACATCGAGATCGAATTCGGTGTGATCTCCCCGGCGGACAAGGTTCAGGATCTTCGCCTCCGCCTCGTGGCTGGAGGTGCCGGCCTGTTCAGTTTCGAGCTCATACGGAACTTGGCTCGTCCCGTCATAGAGTCTGAGGTCGCCAAGGTCCTCACCTGCTTCCTTCCATACGTACTGGTCAACCACCACATAGTTCTGCTTGTCGGGAGCGCCGATGGCAACGTCGCGCACATGTGAGAAGTAGGAAATGCTGGCTTCAGGATCAGTTAACGCTGCCAAAGCCAGCACACACAAGAATCTTGCAGCGAGAACTTTCATGCCGATGTCGACCCTGTCGACTTCTTGCGCACGCCCGACAACCGCAACCAGTCACGCTGATAAACGAACGAAATCGCCAGCAACAGCGCGCCCAGCACGATAAAGCTGACAATGCGGTATCCGCGATCCAGTTGGGCAACGTCGAGAACGAACACCTTGGCTGTGGTCACAGCAATCAGAACCAGAGCCTGCCAGCGCACGAATGCCGACCGACGCCAGAAGCCGACCATCATCAGCAAGGCGCCGTAAGCCATCCAGAGCGCCGAGTAGGTGAAGCTCTCCTCGATCTGAATGTTGCGGGTGCTTACAAAGTTCGTCGGATCGTAGGGGTGGCTTGCAGGCAGGGCCACGGCCGTTTCGCGAGCATAGTAATCGGCAACCTCGCGACTAAGCGCGACCAACGCCAGGGCGTTCAGAACAATCACGGCAACGGCCGCGCCCTGGCGGCCAACTTCATCTCGGCGCTTCAGCCCATACCAAGCTGTGGCGGCCAACACTGTAATCGCAACCACGAAGGTGCCCGTGCGGGCGTTGAAGATCAGCGTGGTCACGTTGAAATCGTCAATCTTTGAGAGCAGCCGCAGAACACCCAGGGCCAGCGCTCCGACCGCGAATCCGCTGAGAAAACTGGAACGGATTCGATCCCCGAGCCACAGCAGCACGCCCGCCTCCACGAACCATCCGATCGTGATCCAATGCCCGTCGAGACGAATCGGGATCGCGATCGTGATGAAACCGATGGCGAGAGCCAGATGAAGAAAATGCAGTTTCTGCGCATTCTCCCGGTCAGGAAAGCGATCGCCAGCCTGACGGCTGAGGAAAATGTAGACCGCAGCCAGCACCAGGGCAAACCACGCCATGGCGTGCTTGTCGATCTCCTCGTACAGCGCGTAGACCTGCAGGAAATAGACACCCGCATTCACAAATGCCAGGAACACCGGGACGGCAGAGAAAGGCGGGATCTCTTTCTCCGGACGTCGCGCCACCAGCGGCGCGATCGCAAAGATGGCGAAGAACAGCGTCGCGAATGCCAGCGTCCAACGAATCTGGCTGCGATCGTAAAACTCCGAGTACCACCCGATGTAAAGCAGCAACGTGCCGGCGTAACTCAGAACCAACAGGCGTCGCCACGGCTTGAGCGCAACCATGACGACGGCAGCAGCGTCCAGCAGCGCCAGGTAGGAGAAAAGCTGCAGTTCGTGATTCTCTCCCGTCGAGAGCAGCAAAGGAGTCGTGAACCCACCCGCCAGCGCGAACGCCGCCAGAATCTCGGCGTCCTGAGCAATGGCCATGGCCGCGGTCGAGGCGGTCACGACCAGCATGGCCGCGAACGCCACTCCGCTCGGAATCAACGCATACACGTGAACCGCAGCCCAGAGCGACAGGTACAAGACGCCGATCCCCACCGCCTTCAGCGAATAGGAGAACACTTTGTAACCCTGCGACCGGAAGCGCTCGCTCCATACGACGACGGCAATCCCAGCCAGCAGACCGATGCTCACGCGTCCGGCCGGCCCAATCCAATTGTTGTCGAAGGCAAACTTGAGGAAATACGAAACGCCGATTAGGACTGCGGCAATCCCGATCCGGTTCAGCCAATGCGACCCGATCCGGGATTCAAGATCGCCCTCGTGAGCTTCTGGAGTCGTAAGGACCGGCCTCGCAGGGATGTCGGGAAGCGGGAAAGTTGGCGCAACCGGCGCCGTGGCCGGAAGCGCTGACGCTGATATGACTTTGACAGCCTCAACGACCGTCTCACTGTTAACGACTGTGGAAGACACGCCAACTTCCAGGCGGCGTTCCAGGCGATCCACCCGCGCAACCAGATCACGCACGATTTCCCGTAGCGCCTGCAGATCGTTCTGGGTGTTGTCCACAAGGCTCCTTGGCTGATTTCTACGGCATTATCTGCGAAACTGGAACGGCTTTCATCTTATTTCCGCTGAGGACGATCCATGAAGGTTCATACCGAGTACTTGAAGTTCCACACCCGCACCCACCGCGCCTACGTGCACATCACACCGCAGGTGGAGGACATCGTCAAAAAGAGCGGCGTCAAGGAAGGCATGGTGCTGGTTTCAGCTATGCACATTACCGCCGGAGTATATGTGAACGACAATGAGACCGGATTGATTGAAGACATCGATCAGTGGCTCGAAGGGCTCGCGCCTTTCCGCGAAGACTATAAGCACCACAACACCGGTGAAGACAACGGCGACTCCCACCTTAAAGCACTGCTGATTCACCACGAAGTGATCGTTCCGATCACCGCAGGCAAACTGGATTTTGGCACTTGGCAGCGCATCTTCTACGCCGAGTTCGACGGCCAACGCGACAAGCGCCTAATCGTGAAAGTAATGGGAGAGTGAAAGACCAGTCGTTGGTCGTCAGTTGTCAGCGAACATCGGACTGCCCAAAATGCCACTCCCTCACAAGTCTTTTCAGCCCGAGCCAAGTGAGGCGCCAGCCGAACGCAGTCGAGGGACCTGCGTTTGCCGCGATCGCCAAAAAACACTCGTTGATATTTTTCACCGGGGAACCGTATCATCGATCTTCTTTCGAAAACAATTTCTTATGACTCGCAAATTCGTCTTCCTTTGTACGCTCGCCTGCCTCTCCGGGATGATCAAAGCGCAAACAGCCTCCGACTCCTCCTCCCAGGAGAAGCATCTCCGCAACATCCGCCAACTCACCTTCGGAGGCCAGAACGCGGAAGCTCACTTCTCCGCCGACGGCAAGAAACTCATCTTCCAATCCACCCGCGACAACGCGAGGTGCGACCACATCTTCGTCATGAACATCGACGGCTCCGACCAGCACATGATTTCGACCGGTAAGGGCCGCACCACCTGCTCGTACTTCTATCCCGACGGCAAGAAGATCCTGTACTCATCGACCCATCTGGGCGGCTCCGACTGTCCACCCAAGCCGGATTATTCCAAGGGCTACGTGTGGGCGATCTATCCCAGCTACGACATCTTCACGGCGAAGCCGGACGGTTCCGACCTGAAGCAACTGACCACCGCGCCCGGATACGATGCTGAGGCGACCATCTCCAACGACGGCAGGAAAATCGTCTTCACCTCGGTCCGCAACGGCGATCTCGACATCTACACCATGAATGCCGATGGCACCAACGTGAAGCAACTCACTCACGAAGTCGGCTATGACGGCGGCCCCTTTTTCTCGCCTGACGGCAAAATGATCGTCTACCGCGCCCACCATCCCAAGACTGATCAGGAAATCAGCGACTACAAGGATCTGCTGAAGCAGGCGCTTATCCGCCCAACCTATCTGGAAATCTGGCTGATGAAATCGGACGGCAGCGACAAGCGGCAACTCACTGACCTCGGCGCTGCGAGTTTCGCCCCATCGTTCTACCCCGATGGCAAGCACATCATCTTTTCATCGAATGTAGGTTCTACGGGCGGGATGGGCAATTTTGAACTCTACCTCATCGATTTGGACGGGAAAAATCTCGAGCGTATCACCTACACCGACGGCTTCGACGGCTTCCCCATGTTCAGTCCAGACCGGAAGAAACTCGTATGGGTCTCCGGCCGCAACGGCAAAGTTCCGCACGAGACGAACATCTTCATTGCGGATTGGGGGCCGTAGTGAAGTCAACGGTAGTTTCGCTCTGCTGGTCCGACTTCGATTTCCTCTTCTCTTGTAAGTCGGCCTTCTCCGCCTTCTGTTTCTTGATAGCCAACGTCATGTCCACCCAATTGTCCGCTATTGTCAGATCGTGCGCACGCGCCCTTGGGTCGCCGCTGTCGATCTCCGCGCGCTCCCGATACTCTGAGCGGAGCGAGGCGTAGCCGAACGAACTCGAAGCACCCGGCGACGCGGAATCGACCAAGGATCCGTAGAAACTTTTGACGGCGGCCCGTTCGACTCGAGTCGGAGGCGGCTCGGATACTCGCAGGAATAAATTCTGCACCGGAGGACTGTCAAATAGGAGCATTGTCAAATAGCAGGAAGAAGGATGCCCCGGAGGGGCCGGCCCAGTTTGGCCCAGCGCTTTCAGCGCCGGGAAAAGTGGGACCTCAAATCAAGTGCCGGAGGGACGACCCGCTCTCTCAAGCAACATCAGTGGCCATCCGCCGAACGTCGCGTTCTTAGAGGCTCGCCATCCAGCGGCAAGGTCGCGAACTCTGAGAGGGGCAAGACGATGCCGAGAGTCCCTAAGGCCGACCAGTCCGTTTCTCTCCAGATCCGTCAACAAATATGCTTTAACCTTCCCCGGCAGCTGCGAGTTTTGCAATGTCTCCCGCACCTGCGCCACCGGCATCTCCGCGCAAATTTGATAGCCCGGGCCATCGGCGTGTTCTCGTTCCGCAACAACGCCACCCGCACCTCTCGGCTTAGAGACCATTGCGCATGATGGCAAATTGCCTCCACCAACGCTGCCGGTGCGCCAGAACGCCTCAAAGCTCGAATAACCAACCATTCCGTGAGCCACGGATTTTCGAAAGCGGCGTGCACCACGCGCGCTTCCCCGTCCCGGAGCAGTTCTCCCGCTACGCGGCCCGAAGGCCGATGCGCCAAGGTCAACTTCTCACCCGAGGAAATGGTTTCCAGGCGATTGCAGAGCACCTCATCCGCTACCAATTTAAGATCCGCGGGAACCATCGGCGTGAGCGCGACCTGCATCTCCTCCAAGGTGTACAACTGCCGGACGAGAGGCAGCGAAATGTGGCGTGGCGTCCTGGGATGCTCGACTAGGGGCCCGCTTCACCTTGCCGCCGACTTATCCCGCGACCTGCCCAGCCGTCGCCTTCCGCGCCAGTTCCAGCGCGCCCAATACCGGCTCAACAACCGTTGGATTCACCGTGGCATTGGGAAACTCGGGAACCAGATTATTGTAAAAGACCTGCCGCACCAGCGCCGACTGACGAAAGACTCCCCCCACCATGGCCACTGGGNNCCCCCACCATGGCCACTGGGACGCTGCCCGCTCCAGAAAACAGTCGCCGCATGACACGTCTCGGGAGCTCCGCCAACTCCGTCCCAGCCCGAGTCAACACCGTGCGCGCTACGGCATCGCCCGAATTCGCCGCCGACAGCACCAATGGAAAAAGCGCAGAGAAATCGGGAGGAGGTGATGCATTGGCCATGCGCACCAGGTCGTTGAGAGAAGTCGCTTGCCAGGCTTTCTCGATGGCTGCGAGCAATCCCGGACGCTCGCCATTTTCTTGCGCGCACAATACTGCGCCCACCGCCGTGCGGCCGATCCACTGGCCAGAGCCCTCATCGGAAACAGCAAACCCCCACCCGCCAGCTCTTGAGTTATGGCCACTGCCATCGCGTCCATACGCGAACGAACCCGTACCAGCGCAGGTAACGACTCCCGGCCCGCTCCCGAAAGCCGCCTGCAGCGCGATCACTGTGTCGCCGACCACTTGCACGCGGCAGGACACAAGCTCCGCCATCATGCGAGCAACCAAGTCGGATACCTCCGCCCGCCCCGCGCCCGAGGCGCCTACACACGCGCACTCAATTTGTGCTGGATCGACGCTAGCCGCGACACAAGCCTGGCGCACCGCGGCGTGCAATCCCTCCCGCGCGCGCGCCTCCCCCAGTCGGATGACGTTGCTCCCACCCGCTGTCGCCATGCCCAGCACAGATTTTCCGTCGCCGACCGCGCAAGTCGTCTTCGTCGCTCCGCCGTCAATGCCCAGGTAGATCGCCACGCGCTAGTTCTAACATACCCACGGAGAGAGGTGGCTGGACTTTTCACTTCCCGCGTTCGTGCATCGTGGTCATAATGAATGCGGTCGTCTTTTCGATCCCATTTAACGCCCGCCATCTGCATGGGACTCAACCATCTCGATCTCGCCATCATCGCGATCTATCTCGCTGGCATCACCCTTTTCGGCCTGCGCTTTCGCAAGCGCCAGCGCACGCTGCGGGACTACTTCCTCGCTGACCGCAACATCCCGTGGTGGGCGATTGCGCTTTCGATTGTGGCGGCTGAAACCAGCACGCTCACCATCATCAGCATCCCCGGCCTGGCCTACGACTCGAATCTCAAGTTCCTGCAGGTCGTTATGGGATACGTCGTCGGCCGCGTGATCATCAGCTTCGTGCTGCTTCCCCACTACTTTCGTGGCGATCTCTTCACCGCCTACGAATTGATCGAGCGACGTTTTGGAAAAGTCCTGCGCACACTGACGGCTTCGCTCTTTCTGCTCACAAGGGCTGCCGCCGAAGGCGTGCGCGTCTATGCGGTTTCCATCGTTGTGACGATCGCGCTCGGCACGGGCGAGATCGCCTCCATCGCCATCATCACTGCCCTCACGCTGATCTACACCTTCGAGGGCGGACTGGCCGCGGTCATTTGGACCGACGTGATCCAAACCGTGATTTATGTTGGCGGTACGTTGGTGGGCGTCTTCACCATCCTGCATCTCGTGCCGGGCGGTTGGAGTGCTATCCACGACTTGGCGGCCAGCGCGGGCAAACTCCAGGTCTTCGATTTCGCGCCCGATTTCTGGAAACCCTACACCTTCTGGGCAGGACTGATCGGCGGCGCCTTCTTAACTACCGCCAGCCATGGCACCGATCAACTGATCGTGCAACGACTTCTGGCTGCACGTACCCAGCGTCAATCGGTCACGGCCCTTCTTGCCAGCGGCGTCGCTATCTTCGCGCAGTTTGCGCTGTTCCTGATCGTAGGCATCATGCTTTGGGCGTACTACCAACTACCCTCGGCCACTTTCGGGAAGGCGGACTACATCTACCCCAAGTTCATCGTCAGCCGGCTGGCGCATGGTATCTCTGGATTGCTAGTGGCGGCGATCCTGGCGGCGGCCATGTCGAATCTCAGCGCTGCCCTCAACTCGTTGTCGTCCAGTTCGATGATGGATTTCTACCTCCGCCGCCATCCCCAAACCGATGACCGCAGACAGCTTCGACTTTCCCGCGTCTCGACGTTCTTGTGGGCGCTGGTCCTGTTCGGGTTGGCGATTCTGTCGCTGCACAAAGTCGCCCGCGTTATCGAAGTCGGACTGACCATTGCGTCGGTTGCCTACGGCGCACTGCTGGGCGCCTTCCTGCTGGGCGTCCTCACCAAACGTGCCAACCAGACTGGCGCGATGATTGGCATGCTCTTCGGATTCTGCACGGAACTTTACCTGTGGCTCGGGACCCGCGTGCCTTGGACCTGGTATGTGGCGATTGGCACAGCGGTGACGTTCGGAGTCGGATACGCTAGCAGTCGGCTGTCGGAAAGTCGAACTCCTGCCGTGTAGGTCTGCAGAGGTCACCAGAAATTCCCACCTTGATTCACTATTAGCTAACTCATCACCTAAGTCATTGAAAAGCCGTTTGGTATATGTTAAAGGGAGCAAACAGGGTTGCGGGCGTCGCATGGGTTGCCCTTTAATTGCATTTGGAAGACCCTAGCGCGCACATTGATGGTCGGGTTGAGGGATGGGTCGGGTTGAGGCTTAAAAAGGTCATCCGGACGGTTCCGATACGGCCCGAAGGCTTCCTGTCGCGTTTTGTCGTCCACAAGCTAACAAGTTCGGGCATCCCTGAGGTGCAGAGAGCCACAGCTTGCGACTGACGGCTTTTGACCGCAGAGAGTCCAGAAACGCGAAGGACGCGAAGAATGCTTTGCGAACTTTGCGGCAACGGCGGCTAAGAACTTTGCTCCGCGCGCTCTGCGGACTTCCTCTGCGCTCTCTGCGGTTCGGGCCTTGGAAGTTTTCCCGTATACTCCATCTTCTCGATGTCTGCCTCGATTGCAGCCAAGGCTCCCCCTCAACTCGCGCGCGACCTGGGTGTCAGCCACGCTACCGCCATCGTTGTGGGTACGATTATCGGCAGCGGCATCTTCCTCGTCCCCTCGGAGATGATGCAAGCCGTCGGATCCGCCAAACTGGTTTACCTCGCCTGGTTTGTGGGCGGCCTGCTTTCATTCTTCGGCGCCCTCACCTACGCCGAACTAGGCGCGATGAAGCCCCAGGCCGGAGGCGAATACATCTACGTCCGCGACGCTTACGGTCCGCTCGGTGGTTTTCTTTATGCATGGACAACACTTCTCATCTCGAAGCCCGCGTCGATTGCAACGGTAACCCTGGGATTCGTGCGCATCCTGGGCACATTTTCGTTGTTTTCGTTTTTCTCCCAGCCTTTTCTGCTGAAGCCGCTAATAATCACTTACGGACAACTGGCCGCCATCACCGCCGCTGTTGCCATCTCGTTCCTGAACTACATCGGCGTGAAGAAAGCAGGAGAGTTCCAGCTGATCTTCACGCTGCTGAAAGTCGCCATCATCCTGGGCATTGTCGTCCTGTGTTTCGGATATCGCGGCGGCGCGGGGTGGAACAACTTCACCACTACCTTCACAGGCGCAAAAGGCGGAATCGTGGGATTCATGGCGGCGCTGGTGGCTGCGCTCTGGGCCTACGATGGATGGAACGACCTGAACCAGGTTGCCGGGGAAATCCACCATCCGGAGCGCAACATTCCGATCGCGTTGATTGTGGGCGTAGCAGTCGTAGGCGCTCTGTATGTGCTGGTAAATGCAGGAGTGCAATATGTACTGCCGACCGCCACAATCGCCGCGTCTCCGCGCCCCGCGTCTGATGCGGTGGCGCTGGTCGCCGGGGCGCTCGGCGCCAGTATCGTATCGGCGGGCATGGCGCTATCGATGCTGGTCACTCTCAACGGCACGACCATGAGTGGCGCGCGTGTGCCATTCGCCGCCGCTCGCGACGGGTACTTCTTCCCTTCGATCGCGGAAGTCCACCCACGCTTCCTGACACCTGCGCGCGCAATCCTGTTGCAGTTGTCTCTCGCGGTTGCGCTACTACTGCTGGGCGGCAATTTTCGCCAACTTTTTTCGCTCGCCATCTTCGCCGAATGGCTGTTTTACATGATCACCGGCAGCACTGTGTTCGTCTTCCGGCACCGCGAGCCCAACGGCAATCGTCCTTACCGCGCATGGGGATATCCCGTAGTGCCCGTCTTGTTTGTTCTGGCGTCGACCATCCTGCTTTACTACACCTTCACCGACAATTCGCGGAACTCCGCCGTAGGCTCTCTGGTGATACTGGCAGGCATCCCGGTTTTCTACTATTTTCGCTGGCGGCGTTCCTTGTAAGTTCGTGAAGCGCAAGCGCCGCGCCCGTTTTGGGCCGCCCTGCCACCTCGGGTACGAAGTGGTTACCAAGGTACACCAGCAACGGACACGTTTACCCCTCGTCCGATCTCTCGTACCGTAAGGCTTCCAACCCGTGCACTCTCCCCGGCCCGGGTTCCCCATTTGGAGAGTTGGAATGGCTACGCCGTACAGCGGACCACAGTTCGGGCTTCTTCCGGATCGGCGGATCAGTTGGCAGACACTGGCCACCAGCTATGGGATCGAACTCATGTTCATCCTGCTGCTGGTGAACATTGGGTTGCTCTTTCCGGAAAAACTGCAGTTGAAACAGAACTATCACCTTACCGAGTTGATTCCGCTGTCAGGGCACAAGCCGAAGCCGTTGCCTCGGCCGAAGACGCCGGCACTGCGCGCAAAGCTGCTTCCGGCCGTTCCGATCGCCACGCCGCATCTCGTTGTGCCACGTGAGATTCGCGCCAGGCGCCAGCCTGAGCCTGAGCCGGAGGCTCCCAAAGTGGCCTTAAACAATTTTCAAGCGCCGGAAATCAAGCAGATTCCCGGAGGGGCTCGTCCGCAACTCATTCATACCGGAGATTTTTCTACGGGAAGTTCGGCAACGGCGACACTCAACGTGCCTGCCCAGAAGGTGCAGACCGGAGGCTTTGGAGATCCCAACGGACTTAAGGGTGAAGGCAAGCCAGGGGCGCACCTGGTGGCTGCCAACGTCGGATCGTTCGAACTGCCTCAGGGACCCGGTTACGGAAACGGCACGGGCGGCTCAAGAGGCATGAGGGGAACTGTGGCCAGCGCGGGATTTGGAAACGGAGTCGCGATCGGCGGCAACGGCGATGGACGCAGCAACGGCCGTGGCAACGCTGTCGCGACCGGAGCTTTCGGTCAGCAGGAAGTTTCGCACGGTGGACCGAAGCCGCAACTCTCTGATTCAGGTTCTCCGAGCTCGCCGGTTGAGATCCTCTTCAAACCGAATCCGACGTATACCCAGGAGGCCCGCCAGCTTCGGCTGGAGGGAGAGGTTTCGCTGGAAGTGAGCTTTGGAGCCAGGGGACAGCTGCACGTGAATCGCGTGGTCCGCGGGCTCGGTCATGGGCTGGATGAAGCCGCCATCGCTGCTGCGAACCGGATGCGCTTCAAACCGGCGCAACGCAATGGTCAGGCGGTGGATTCCACCGCGGTCGTACACGTGGTTTTCCAGTTGGCGTATTGAAGCAACACTTGGCTTTTGAAGGAACATGGAGATACCAGTTATGCGCACCTTGAATTGGATGGTCACTGCTACCCTGCTGCTTTCGCTGAGTGCGGTAGCGCAGAATGCGGCCGATACCCAGCCGACGTTGCAGCCGGCCTCGGTCCAAACGTCCAGCCCGTCGCCGACGCCGGAGCAGGCACAACCTAAGGCAAACCAGCAGCCCGATCCACCGCAGGCCGGACCGCAGCCTACCACCATGGATCAGGTGGTCGATCGCTTCGTGCTGCGCGAAAAAGGCCTGGTCAAGATGCTGCAGTCTCGTACGCCCGTGGTGGAGACCTATCTGCAGAACCTGACGCTCGATCCGGCGCTTGGTCCGGTGCCCCAGAACGACAGATATTTCCTGGGCCGCATGGACCTGAGCACGACCATCGATCGCAAGGATTACATCAAGGACGACCAGAGCATGGAAAAGCACCTGCTAGGCGGCTTCAGCAAGCTCTTCAAGGTGCAGTACCAGCCGCTCGGTTTTTCGTGGATGATCTTCGCCGATCGCAACGACTTTGATCGTCAGCACTATGAGTTCCGCTACGTGCGCCGCGAATTTCTGGGCGACGTGCGCTGTCTTGTATTCGATGTTACGCCCAAGAAGGGCACGGGCAACGGACGCTTCCTCGGCCGCGTCTGGATCGAGGATCAGGACTACAACATCGTCCGGCTCAACGGCACGTACGCGCCCCGGCCGCGCAACTCGTTCTTCTTTCACATGGACAGCTGGCGCTTGAACCTGATTCCGGGCTACTGGGTTCCGGCTTTCATCTATAGCGAAGAAGGCGACTTCAGCGCTGGAGCAAAGAATCAACTGGCCTTCAAGGCGCAGACCCGCATCTGGGGTTATGACCTGAAGAAAGACGGCCAGTCTGACGAACTCACCAACATTCGCGTCGACAGCGTGCAGGACAACAGTCCGACCGCGCAGGACGCTTCGCCACTAGCGGCTGAGCGCGAATGGCAGCAGCAGGCGGAAGACAACGTAGTCGAAAGACTGCAACGCGCCGGCTTGCTCGCTCCGGACGGCGAATTGGACAAAATTCTGCAGACGGTCGTTAATAACATCGAAGTCACCAACAACATCGATCTGCCCCGCCCGGTTCGGACGCGCGTGCTGTTGACGTCGCCGCTCGAGACTTTCAGCGTGGGCAACACCATCGTGATCAGCCGCGGGTTGGTCGACGTCCTGCCGGACGAGTCCAGCCTGGCGATGGCGCTTTCGCACGAGCTGGCGCACATCGTTCTCGGTCACAACCTGGGCGGTAAGTATGCTTTCAACGACCGCATGCTCTTCTCCGATGAAGCCACTTACCAGAACCTGGGCTTCAAACACATTCCGGAAGAGGAAGTGGCGGCCGACAAGAAAGCGATTGAACTGCTGAAGAACTCGCCCTACGCGCAAAAACTAGACGGCGCAGGGTTGTTCCTGAAAGCGCTCAACACGCGTGCCGGTGCACTGAACGCGCTGCTCACTGCTCACCTCGGGAACAACATGGGAGAAGCCGGCGCGGTGACTCGCATGACCGGTCTGATGACTTCGGCTCCGCAAATCGACTGGAACAAGCTCGACCAGATTGCCGCACTGCCGCTCGGGGGACGCGTCAAGCTGAATCCCTGGGACGACAAGGTGGAACTGATCAAGTCGCAGCCGGTGGCGATCACCTCGGCGCGCGACAAAATGCCGTTTGAGGTTACTCCGTTCTTCCCGCGGCTCATGCGCACGGGCAGCACGGACAGCACCAACACCAACGGCAACGCAGCCAACAGCGCCGCGAATGCACCTACCACTGCGGCCGAAACGAAGTCCGCTAACTAGTTCACTCGTTCGAGGTTGAAGGAAGCAAGGGCCGGGACCGGAAGCAATTCCGGAGTCCCGGCCTTTTTAGCTACTGGCTAGCTCAATGCGCAAAAGGGATGCATCTATTTCGTGTGCACGACCAAGCTCATTCCGTGAACGGGCGGAACCGGGTGTTAGGAAAAGTCCGACAGGATTGTGGTGATGTCAAGAACAGTGGGGTCCTTCGACTCCGTTCGGCTAGCGCCTCACTTTCGCCCAGGATGACAGGTTGGGGGAGGGTCGCCTTGCAAGACCGGACGGCAGAGTGCCGTCCCTTCCACGACAATTTGATCTATTCTTGCCAAACTCCTACTGCGCTCCCAGTCCGTCGTCTTTGTGGTAATTCGGATACGCCGGCCGCTTGTATTGCGGAGTGGGATGCTCTTTCAACAGCTGCAGCACAACCTCGACTGCTTTCTCCAGTTGCGGGTCGTGGCCTTGACGCACGGCGGCGGGATCGTAGTCCACGTCGTAGTCGGGGGCGATGCCGTGGTTCTCGACTTCCCAGTCTCCGTTCAGGCCGTAGAGGGCCCAGCGGGGAGCGGTTACGAAGCCGCCATCGAGCAGTTCGGGATAGCCTCCGATGCCGATCAGGCCGCCCCAGGTATTCTTCCCTACCAGCGGTCCGATGCCCGCTTTGCGGAAGTACCACGGCAGGGCGTCTCCCCCCGAGCCGGCTTCTTCGTTGATGATCATCACCTTGGGGCCGTAAATCGACTCCGAGGGACTGGTCCAGTCGGCGCCCTCGCGGGTCGCGACCTTACTGCGCAGAGGGCGGTTCAGAAAATCGACGATCCAGTCGGCCAGCTGGCCACCTTCGTTGAAGCGCTCGTCGATGATGACCGCCTCTTTCCCCACCTGTGCGAAGTAGTAGCGATTGAAACTGCTGTAACCCGCGCCCGCGGTGTTCGGCACGTAGACGTACCCGACGCGCCCTCCGGTCATTTGGTCGACCTTGCGCCGGTTGCTCTCGATCCAGTCGAAGCGGCGCAGGTTCGCCTCGTCGTCCACGGGAACAACCGTCACTTCGCGCGAACCCCTGCCATCGGGGCTGGAACCGACTTTGAGCAGCACCTGTTTGCCGGCAGTCTCTTCGAAGAAACTGTAGATGTTGTCGGAGGCGCGCAGTTCCCGGCCGTTAACCGCCAGGATGTAGTCGCCGGCTTTCACGTTGACGCCGGGCTGCGTTAAGGGGGCTTGCAATCCCGGGTTCCAGTTTTCGCCGTCGTACACCTTGGTGATTTGGTAGCGGCCGTTTTCCTGCGCGTAGTCGGCGCCTAGCAGTCCGCCTTTTATTTTTTTCGGCTGCGGGTTTTCTCCGCCACCGACGAACATGTGACCGACCGTCATCTCGCCCAGCGCTTCCTGAAACAGATATGTGAGTTCGCTGCGGGACGCGATACGGTCGAGGTAAGGCTCGTACTTCTTCGAAATTTTGTTCAGATCGAGGCCGTGATAGTGTGGGTCGTAGAAGAAATCGCGCTCGATGCGCCAGGTCTCGTGGTAGATCTGCTTCCACATGG
>WNFQ01001397.1_pt1 | contig 17104 bp, 14 predicted proteins | sample 5400171 | NCBI WGS metagenome assembly WNFQ01 (sample SAMN13153356, study PRJNA577476) | soil metagenome | isolation source: 20 cm soil under Madrone tree | place: USA:California | collected 2016-06-14 | reverse complement strand
ATCTCACCGATCCGGGGAAGTTCGTGTGGCGCGAGTGGCCGGTGCACGAGGGCTACGTGGCCAACGACGAGGGCCTGGTCGCCTGCAGGATCTACAAGACGCTGCCGGCGCGGCGCGTGTGGGACGTGATCATGACGTCTACCTACGACTTCGCCGAGCCTGGGTTCATCCTCATCGACCGCGTCAACGAGATGAACAACAACTGGTGGTGCGAGAACATCCGCGCCACCAACCCGTGCGGCGAACAACCGTTGCCGCCCTACGGCTCGTGTTGGACCGGCGCAATGCGCCTGAGCACCAACTTCGGCCTGTTGCGTACGGATGATGCCTACGAACTCGTGCAACAGGGCGAGCAACTGAAGATTGCCGTCGATGACACCTTCACGGGAGCCGGGACGCAGCTGCGGCCGTGCACCCTGGTCTGCAACGGCGAGCGTGAAGTGCTCGAAATCGCGCTCGACAATGGTCAGCGCGTCGAACTCACCGCCGATCATCGTGTCTTTACTCCGGATGGCTGGCGTGAAGCCGGGCAGTTGCAGCCCGGCGATCAGGTGTCGGTTCAGTCGCGCGAGCTCTGCTCGCTGCAGCTTGTCGAGCCCTTCTACCTCGGAGTCCTCAAGTATCTGCTTCCGAGGTACGAGGGCGAAACGCTGAGCATTGCGAGGCGTAGTCGGCGGGCGTTCATCAAGCCCATACTGGATCTGCTGCGGGTAAACTACTCGGACGCGCCGACGGGCCTGTCCATCTCTCGCAACCATCCGGTGGTGCGCGAGATCGAGCGTCTCGACCTTGCAACCGCTTCCCGCCCAATTCTCGAGGGCTATGCATACGCGGCCGGCGCCACCAGCGCGCGCTACAAGGGACATCGCGCGGTATATGCCGACCTGCAATGCTGCAGCGAGCTGGCAGAGGTGCTCGAAAAACTCGGGCTGGGCCGTCTGTCGCCGAGCTTTCACGGCAACGGTGCGCACCGGCTAGTCCTGCCATCCCTCGATATCGTCGCTGCAGGACTTAAGCACGCAGCTCTCGACCTCGAATACGCACTCTACGGCTGGCTGCTTGCCGACGGCTGGCTCACCGACTCGGCCGGAATCCTGTTCTCCGACCAGGACGATGTGGCGATGCAGCTGCTAGTGCCGCAGTTCAGGATGCTGACAGGCACTCACGGCGAGCTGCGTCGGACCTACGAAGGCCAGTCGCGGGACGTCTACAGCGTTGCCTGCTATCGCAAAGAAGTTGTACGCGAATTGCGCGAGCATCTTGGCCTCGCGGACTTCAGCTCCAGGAAGCTGCGCGTTCCGGAAAGAGTTTTTCGTGCCTCGAGTGAGCAGCAGGCTGCCTTCCTCGCAGCCGCATTCTGTGCGGACGGCAGTATTTCTGCCGAGAAGCCGATGATCAACCTCGTGTCCGCTTCGCGCCCCTGGCTGCAGGACGTTCAGCTACTACTGCTGAATTTCGGCATCCACGGGGCGATTCATGCGTCGATCTCGAAAGGCAACGCGTTCTATACGCTGCTGCTGCGGCAGCGCGACTGCTATCGCTATTACCGCTACATCGGGTTCCCGTTCAATTCCACGAAGCAGACAAAGCTCGAGCAGCATCTTGTAACGAAGGAGCGCTGGCGCGATCCGGGAAACGGCTGTACGGCGCGAGTCGGTTCGATCCGCTCTCTTGGCGTACAGAAGGTGTACGACATCGAAGAGTTCTCGACTCACACGCTGATCGTAAACGGCATCGTGGTGCACAACTGTCTGTTGGGTTCCGTGAACCTAACCCGTTTCGTAAAGCATCCGTTCGGCGATTTCGCGGAATTCGACTGGTCGGAATATCGCGAGGTGGTGAAGGTCTTCACCCGCGCGCTCGACAACGTGGTCGAGGTCAACGGGCTGCCGCTCGAGAGGCAGCGCGAGGAGATCCTGCGCAAGCGCCGCCACGGCATGGGCTTCCTCGGGCTCGGCAGCACGCTCACGCTGCTGCGCATGAAGTACGGCTCCCCGGAAGCGGTGCAGTTCACCGAGGACGTGACACGCGAGATGGCGGTGGCCGGCTGGGAAGCGGCGCTGGAGCTCTCGCGCGAGAAGGGGCCGGCGCCGATCATGAACGAAGAGTTCACGGTCACGAAGGAAATGCTGCGCAAGCGCCCGGAAATGGCGCGCGATGGCTGGAAGCCGGGGGTGAAGATCGCCGGCCGCCTGCTGCATGCGAAATACAGCCGCTACATGCAGCGCATCGCGCACGTTGCCCCGCAGCTGGTGCACGAGCTGGCGGAGACCGGTGCGCGCTTCACGCACCACACGTCCATCGCGCCCACCGGCACGATCTCGCTGTCGCTCGCGAACAATGCCTCGAACGGCATTGAGCCGTCGTTCGCGCATCACTATTTCCGCAATGTTATCCGGGAAGGGAAGAAGTCCAAGGAGAAGGTCGACGTTTATTCCTTCGAACTGCTCGCCTACCGCGAGCTGGTGAACCCTAATGCCAAACCTGGAGCGACGAACGATGCTGAGAGACTGCCGGACTTCTTCATCGCCTCCGACGACGTCATTCCCAAGGAGCATGTCGAGGTGCAGGCTGCGGCCCAGAAGTGGGTCGATTCATCGATTTCTAAGACGGCGAACGTGCCTACGGATTTCCCCTACGCGAAGTTCAAGGACATCTATCTGTATGCACACGAGCAGGGCCTGAAGGGCTGCACCACCTTCCGCTTCAATCCGGAAGCGTTCCAGGGTGTGCTGGTGAAGGAACAGGACCTGAAGAACACGCTCTACAAGTTCACGCTCGAGGACGGGACGGTGATCGAAGTGCGTGGCGATGAGGAGATCGATTACGACGGCGAGATCCACACCGCCGCCAATTTGTTCGATGCGATCAAGGACGGGTACTACGGGCGCATGTGAGGCACTGATTATGGCTATCAAGATCGACCGCAAAATCGTCAAGTACCAGGTGCAGAAGCCGGAGGACCAGCCGCAGGAGAAAGCGGCAGGCAAAGCGGCGGACAGGGCGTCCGAGGCACGCGCGGCGGACAAGGCGGCGGAGAAGGCGGCCTCCGAGGCCAGGGCGGCGCACCCCGGAGAACCGGAGCTGGTGCGCGACAAGAACGGCCACACCGCCAAGGTCATCCGGATGCACGAGCGGCTCGAGCGCCCGGAGGTCCTGATCGGCTCCACCTACAAGATCAAGACGCCGATCTCGGATCACGCCATGTACGTGACCATCAACGACATCGTGCTGAACGAGGGCACCGAGTACGAGCAGCGCCGCCCGTTCGAGGTTTTCATCAACTCCAAGAACCTCGATCACTTCCAGTGGATCGTGGCGCTCACGCGCATCATCTCGGCGGTGTTCCGCAAAGGCGGCGACGTCACCTTCCTGGTGGATGAGCTGAAGGCGGTGTTCGACCCGCGCGGCGGTTACTGGCAGCCCGGCGGGAAGTTCATGCCCTCGATCATCGCCGAGCTCGGCTATGTCATCGAGAAGCACCTGCAGACCATCGGCCTCATCCGCAAGACGCAGCTCGATCCGCACCAGCAGAAGCTGGTCGACGAGAAGCGCGCCGAGTTCCAGGCGCGCGCCCGCCAGGCCGACGCCTTTGCCAAGTCGCACTTCCCGGAGGGCGCGCAGCTGTGTGGGCGGTGCAGCACGGCCGCGGTCGTCATGATGGACGGCTGCATGACCTGCCTGAACTGCGGCGACTCGAAATGCGGGTAAACCCTTAAGGACCCTGCGGACGACCAATCTCAGCTGACGGACCTCACGGGGCAACGGCCAGTTGCCTCGTGTGGTTTTTCTAGGGAAATCCGGGGCGCTCAGGCAAAAAAAACCCCGCTTTCGCGGGGTGTCGGTCGCTTGCTTGTGTGTGGAGGAGTCTCTTCTCGTTATTATTATCTGGTCAAAGGCACAGTATCCGACGAGTCATCCAGACTGCATTCCGGATCTGCGCTTTCTTATTCCTGAATCCCGTGGCCTGCTTCCTTCCCGGCTTCCGTTGAAGTTAGATAAGCAACACTCGTGCCAGAGGTGTCGCTTGCCGCAGACGCTGGTCATCTTGGCCGCTGGGGCTGTCGCAACTGTGACGCAGTGCACGTTGTTGGGACCGTTTACACCGTGATCCTCGGGTAGTGGCGCCCTCCCTGCGAGCCCGGAATCGGCGTGCGGAGCGCTCAAGTGTCAAAATACCCGACGCACTCGAGGGGGGACAGGGGTGCGCTTCGGGCAGCAGGTGTGCCACAAGCCCCTGAACTTACATGGGAACCTTGCCTTTAGGGGAGTGTAAATGAACTCGACAGGGGGCCGGCTGGCCGGGCGGGGCGTGACCCCAGGGCCGCTCACCGCGTGGCGGTGGATTTTCGCCGTCTTGAGCGCGTGGCTCGCATTCGCGCCCGCTCTGGCGCAGGACAACCCCATGCCACGCCCGCCGCCGCTCGAGCGCGACGTGCAGTTCTGGATCCGCGTCTACACGCAGATCGACACCAACGCGGGCTTCCTCCACGACCAGTACAACCTCAGCGTGGTCTACGACACTTTGAGTTTCGCCCCCAACACCACCCCGTCCGAACGCGAGCGTGAGGTGGACCAGGCGCGCGAGCGCTACGGCGCCGCGTTGCGCCGCGTCGCGGAGGCCGGAGAGGCGCCGCTGTCCGCCGATGATCAGCGGGTCAGGGAGCTGTGGGGCCCCGAGGGCACACCCGCGCGCCTGCACTCGGCGATCGAGGACATTCGCTTCCAGCTCGGCCAGGCGGACCGCTTCCGCGCGGGGCTGATCCGCTCCGGCGCCTGGGAGACGCACATCGCCGAGACGCTGGCGAACCTGGGGCTGCCGGCGGAGCTGGCGGTTCTGCCGCACGTGGAGTCCTCGTTCAACCCGGCCGCGTACTCGAAGGTCGGCGCCGCTGGCCTGTGGCAGTTCATGCGCTCCACCGGACGGCGTTACATGCGCATCGACGGCGCGGTGGACGATCGCCTCGACCCGTTCCGCTCCACCGAGGCGGCGGCGCAGCTGCTCGCCTTCAACTATCGGGTGCTCGGGAGCTGGCCGCTGGCACTGACGGCCTACAACCACGGCACCGCCGGCGTGCGCCGTGCCAAGGAGACGCTCGGCACCGACGACATCGTCAGGATCGTGCGCAGCTACAGCAGCCGCACCTTCGGGTTCGCATCGCGCAATTTCTACGTCTCGTTCCTCGCCGCGCTCGACATCGATCGCAATCCCGAGAAGTACTTCGGTGCGCTGCAGAAGCAGAGCGAGGCCCGGTTCCAGGAAGTGCAGCTGCCGGCCTACGTGCCCATGGCGACGCTCGAGCGCGCCCTGAAGATCGACGCCGAGAGGCTGCGCGCGCTGAACCCGGCGCTGCTGCGTTCGGTGTGGGACGGCCAGCAGCGCGTGCCCAAGGCCTACCACCTGCGGCTGCCCCTGGACGGCACACCCTGGACGCGCGAGCTGCTCGCGCAGCGTCTGAGTCCCGCCGAGATGTTCCCCGGCCAGAGCAGCCCACCGCACTACAGGGTGCAACGCGGCGACACGCTCGCGAGCGTCGCCCAGCGCTACGGCGTGACGGCCGAAACGCTCGCCCGGCTGAACCACGTGCGCACCAGTGCGCGCCTGCACGCCGGCCGCACCATCACCGTGCCCGAGACGGCGCCGGTCACGGTCGCCGCCGCCGCGGTGCCCGCTCCCGCAGCTCCCGCTCCCGCACCTCCCGCTGCGACCGCGGCCACGCCGCCCGTGGCGCTCGCGCTCCCCTCTCCCGGCGGCGCGGTGCCGCAGGACGTGGCGCAGCGCGAGAGCGCCGAGGACGCCGCTGCCGCCGCGGCCTCGAAGGCGCGCACGGCCGCGACCAGCCCGCAACCGGTGTCGGCGGCACAGGCGGAGGCGCTGAGTCCGGCGATCGGTCCGGCGGCGGAGGCCGAGCAGAACGCCGATCCAAACGACTACAGCGTGGGGCACGACGACACGATCCGCGTGGCCGGGGACGAGACGCTGGGGCATTACGCCGACTGGCTCAGCGTGAGCACGCAGCACGTGCGCGAGATCAATCGCTTCAAGTTTCACCGTGCGGTGCTGATCGGCCAGCGCATCAAGCTGGATTTCAGGAAGGTCTCGCGCGAGGCTTTCGAGGCGCACCGTCGCGAGTATCACCAGCAGCTGCAGGCGGCCTATTTCGCCTCGCACCGCATCGTCGGCACCCAGGTTTACATTGCGCGGTCCGGTGACTCGCTGTGGACCCTCACCCAGCGCGCGGCGCAGATCCCCATGTGGCTGGTGCAGCAGTACAACCCGGATGTCGATCTCGCCGAGCTGCGCGCCGGCACGCAGATCGTGATGCCGCGCGTGGAGGAAGTGGCCAGCGGCGGCTGATCGCCTGCGCCCCCGGAAAGGGGGGCGCCGGGTGCTGTGACGGGCGCACATGCCGGCAGCTTGGACGTGTGCCTATAATCACTGAACTGGTGCGTGCGTCGAAGCGGAACATGATGACTTTCAAGACCTTGGTGCCGATCCTGGTGCTCGCCTTCGTAGCGGGGGCGGCGCACTCGGACGCGCTGCCGGAGGCCCGGCCGGTCATGCTGCGTCCGGCCGCCGAGACGTTGCCGGTGGTGGACCGGGTCGTGGTCCGCAAGGCCGAGCGCCGGCTCCTTCTGATGCACGGCGGCAGCGTCGTGCGCTCGTACCACGTCGCGCTCGGATTGAACCCGGTGGGGCAGAAGGAGCGCTCCGGAGACTTCCGTACGCCCGAGGGGAGCTATCGCCTCGAGCGCCGCAATCCCCGCAGCGACTATTTCCTCTCGATCAAGGTCTCGTACCCGAACGAGGGAGACCTGAAGCGCGCGCGGTCACGGCACTGGGACAGCGGCGGCTCGATCATGATCCACGGTCTGCCGAACCAGTTGAAGCATGACCCGGACTACTACTTCAACCACGACTGGACCGATGGCTGTATCGCCGTGTCGAACGCCGATATGGTGGAGATCTGGATGCTCACACCCGATGACGTGCCGATCGACATCCTTCCTTAAGCAGTGAGCAGCGACTTTTCAGAATTCGTCGACGCCCGCGTCGGTCCGCGTGGCAGTCTCGAGAACCTCTCCCAGAGTGAAATCGACAAGCTCCTGGACACCGGCCAGGGGGGTCTGTACCCGCTGTTCCGCCGCTGTGCGCTGGCGGTGCTCAACAGCGGTGCACCCACCGACAACGCCAAGGAGATCTTCGACCGCTACCGCGACTTCGACATCCGCATCGTGCGTCACCCCTGGGGGGTGAAGCTCGAGGTGCAGAACGCCCCGGCGGCCGCCTTCGTCGACGGCGAGATGATCCGCGGCATCAAGGAGCACCTGTTCGCCGTGTTGCGGGACGTGGTGTTCATCTCCAACGAGATCCTCGCCAGCGGCCGCTTCGATCTGACCGACCGCGCCTCCATCACCAACGCCGTGTTCCATGTGCTGCGTAACGCGCGGCTGCTGGACCACAAGGCGCGGCCGAACCTGGTGGTGTGCTGGGGCGGACACTCGATCGAGGCGCAGGAATACCAGTACACCAAGAACGTCGGCTACGAGCTCGGCCTGCGCGGGCTCGACGTGTGCACCGGCTGCGGTCCGGGTGCCATGAAGGGCCCCATGAAGGGCGCGACCATCGGTCACGCCAAGCAGCGCATCGAGCACGGGCGCTATATCGGCATCACCGAGCCGGGGATCATCGCCGCCGAGCCGCCCAACCCCATCGTCAGCCAGCTGGCGATCATGCCGGACATCGAAAAGCGCCTCGAGGCGTTCGTGCGCCTGGGCCACGGCATCGTGGTATTCCCCGGCGGGGCGGGTACCGCGGAGGAGATCCTGTACCTGACGGGAATCCTGCTCGATCCCGCCAACCGCGAGCAGCCTTTTCCCATCGTGCTGACCGGGCCGCGCGATTCCGCCGCGTATTTCGAGCAGATCACCCGCTTCATCTCCGGCACCCTGGGGAGCGAGGCGGTGCGGCGGCTGGTCACCATCATCGATGATCCGCCGGAGGTGGCGCGGCGCCTGGTGCGCGGCATGGACGCGGTACGCGAGTTCCGCCGCCACCGCAGCGACTCGTACAACTTCAACTGGCTGCTGTCGATTCAGCCGCAGTTCCAGCAGCCCTTCGAGGTCACGCACGCCACGATGCGCGCGCTGCAGCTCAAGCGCGAGCAGCCCCCCCATGAGCTCGCCGCCAACCTGCGGCGCGCGTTCTCGGGGATCGTCACCGGCAACGTCAAGGAGTACGGGATCCAGGCGATCGAGCGCGAGGGTCCGTACGAGCTCGCCGGCGATCCCTCGATCATGCTGCTGCTCGATGAGCTGCTGGCCGCCTTCATCGCGCAGCGGCGCATGCGCCTGCCCGGCAGCACCTACCGACCGGTCTATCGGCTGGTTGCATGACGCGCGCCGCGGGCGCGCGAAGCTCGCCGGCACGCGCGCGGTTACATAACGCTTTGCGGGCCGCACACTTTGTCCGGGCGCCACGAGAGATATATCCCAGCGTAGGTGACGGCCGACATGCTTGTGAACCAGTTCCTGCGGTGCGCACAGCCAACGCCGTACGCTGCGAGTCAAATCAATCAGGAGCTTTACATGAGCTCGAACGACAGGGGTCGAGACGACGCGCCCGGGCCACAGCGCGAACCAGCGGTCCCCACGGGCACTCCCGCTCCGGCGGCAGGGACCGACGCGTACGCAAACTGGCTGGATCGCATGCAGCGCGCGCGTGCACGCCAGGCTGCCATCACCCGCAACCTCTACACCTGGTCGAACTACAAGAACTGGGCGGATCAGGTGCGTGATTCCTGGCAGGCGACCGACCACGCCGCCGCAAGCGCCGTCAAACCCAAGAAATAGCCGTTTCCGCAGGCTCCCATCCGCGCCCGCAGCGCGGTCTGAAGCCTGCCACTCTTTTATCCAAAGCCCTCAGGCGCTGGCCAGCGCCTCGGACGCCGTCCGCACCGCCTGCGAGCCACCTCCGCCGCCCACCGGCTCCCGGTCCCCGACCGTCGGTCCGTCCCCGACGTTCTGCCCGTCCCCGACCTTCTGCCCGGCATCCTGCGATGAAGCCCCCGGCGGGGTCGGCGCCGCCCCTACGGGGCGTGCCAGCCATTCCACCAGCGGTACCCATTGCGCGACGTCATCCTGCGCCAGATAGCTCTTCATCTCGTGCACGCCCAGGCCGAGCTCGGCACCGCGCACATAGTTCTGCGAGTCCCGGATGGTGGCGACGATCGGAATCCCCAAGGTGTGCAGGAAGCGGATCAGCGACTGGTAGGTGAGCGTGTTGCGGCGGATGCGGTTGGCGATGACCCCGATGCGGTCATCCTCGCGCCGGATCCTGGCCACCAGCAGCAGATCGCGGATACAGCGCGAGCAGGCGTGGATATCGATGTCCGACGGCAGGACCGGCACCAGGATCTTGTCGGCATCCCGCGTCATCTCGGGCAGCTGGTGCGGGTCCAGCGCCGCGGGCGTGTCCACGATGACGTGCGTGGCCACATCGGGCACTCTCAACTGGAACGCACGCGTGGTTCGCGTGTCTTTCTCAAAGGCGGCGATGACGTGAATGGGCGCCTGTGCGGGGTGACGCTTCCTGACCCAGCGCAGCGTCGAACCCTGGGGATCGAAATCCATGAGGACCGGCGTGTGCCTGCGAGACGCCAGATAGCTCGCCAGATTGATAGCGATGGTCGTCTTGCCGGACCCACCCTTGGGGTTCAGGACGACGATGCGCTGCATGAGGACCTTGTTTTGTCACATCCGCGTGGTGACGCGGTTCGCAGTCAAGCCTACGCACGCCCCGGAACTCCTGCAAGCCGATACGTAGTATCCGCGACTGTGAGCGCGCGCACGCCGGCACGCGCGCCGGCTCCGTAGAGTCGCAACCGATGGAAATGTTTCTGCACCTGTGGGACGAGCTCGATGATGTCGCCGGCGCCTGTCGCCACGTGGCGACGTCGATGGTGGTGGAGATCGGCGCCGCGGCCGCGCCCCTCATTGCCGCCGCCGCCGAGCTGCTCCTGGCCGGCGCGGCCACACTGTCGACCTACCGGCACCTGCTGAGCTTCACCGCCTAGCCTCCCCGAAGGCGGCGCATACCGGCGCCGCCTTAACCCGTAAGTGCCCCTCGAGGCACGCGGTGCTTGAAAATCCCGCAGTTATTCCCAACATGGCTCGTTTGCCGAAGCAGCAGCGCGGCGTTTCCGCGGATGGCGTCATGGAATCCGAACACAAAACGCGACCGAATCCCGAACCCGCGGGCGCACGGGAGACGCACGGCTTCCAGGCCGAAGTGCGCGAGCTGCTCAAGCTCATGATCCACTCCCTCTACAGCCACCGGGAGATCTTCCTGCGTGAGCTCATCTCCAACGCTTCGGATGCCTGCGACCGGCTGCGCTTCGCGGCGATCGCCGACGGCGCGCTGCTGGCCGACGACCCGGAACTCGGCATCCGCATCGATGCCGATCCAAGCGCCGGCACGCTCACCATCACCGACAACGGCATCGGCATGACGCGCGAGGAGGCCATCGCCAACCTCGGCACCATCGCGCGCTCGGGTACGGCGGAATTCTTCCGCTCGCTGTCGGGGGATGAGCAGAAGGCCTCGCAGCTCATCGGGCAGTTCGGGGTCGGTTTCTATTCGGCGTTCATCGTCGCCGAGCGCGTCGAGGTGCGCTCGCGCAAGGCCGGGATGCCGGCCGAGGCGGGCGTGCGCTGGGAGTCGGGCGCCGACGGGGAATTCACGGTGGAGACCCTGACGCAGCCGGCCCGCGGCACCGCGGTCACGCTGCACCTGAAAGCCGACGCCCGCGAGTTCGCCGATCCCCTGCGCGTGCGCGGCCTGATCCGGCGCTACTCCGACCACATCGGCTTTGCGGTGCGCATGCCCAGGCAAGGCGAGGCGTCGCTCGAGTACGAGGTGGTCAACCAGGCCAAGGCGCTGTGGACGCTGCCGCGCACGCAGATCCCGGACGAGGAGTACCGGCAGTTCTACCAGTACCTGGCACACGATTACACCGATCCGCTCGCCTGGAGCCACAACAAGGTGGAGGGCAAGCGCGAATACATCAGTCTGCTGTACCTGCCGGCGCGCGCCCCGTTCGACCTGTGGCAGCGCGAGGCGGCGCGGGGCCTGAAGCTGTACGTGCGCCGGGTGTTCATCATGGACGACGCCGAGCAGTTTCTGCCGCTGTACCTGCGGTTCGTCAAGGGCGTGGTGGACTCCAGCGACCTGCCGCTGAACGTCTCGCGCGAGCTCCTGCAGCAGGACCCGGAGGTCGAGGCCATCAGGAGCGGGCTCACCAAGCGCGTGCTGGATCTGCTCGCGCGCCTGGGGAAGGAGGAACCGGAGAAGTACGCGACCTTCTGGAAGGAGTTCGGCGCGGTCCTGAAGGAGGGCATCGCGCAGGACCCCGCCAACCACGCAGGCCTCCTGCCCCTGCTGCGCTTCGCCAGTACACACGCGCCCGACGACAACCCGTCGGTGAGTCTCAGCGACTACCTCGCACGCATGAAGCCGGGGCAGGAGCGGATCTATTACGTGATCGCCGAGACCCTGGAGGCTGCCCGCGCCAGTCCCGCCATCGAGCGGCTCAAGGAACGCGGGCTGGAAGTGCTGCTGCTCGGCGAGCGTATCGACGAGTGGGTGATGGGCCAGCTCGAGACCTTCGAGGGCAAGCGCTTCAAGGATGCCTCGCGCGGGGACCTGGAGCTCGGCGGACTCGCCAGCGATGCCGATCGCAGGGAGCAGGATGCGCAGCTCAAGGAGAGCAAGGGATTGCTCAAGCGCATCAAGGACGCCCTCGGGCAGCGCATCACCGAGGCTCGCGTCAGCGAGCGCCTCAGGGAATCCCCCGCCTGCCTGGTGCTCGGCGAGCATGATATCCCGGAGCGCATGCGGCGCATCCTCGTCGCCTCCGGTCAGAAGACCCCGGAAGCTCGCCCGCTCCTCGAGGTCAATGTGGCCCACCCGCTGATCAGATACCTGGATGGGGTCACCGATGCGGCGCAGTTCGCCGAGCTCGCGCAACTGTTGTACGAGCAGGCGCTGCTGAGCGAAGGCGGGCAGCTCGCCAACGCCCCCGAGTACGTGCAGCGCCTGAACCGCCTGCTGGTGCGGCTGGCGGCGCCGCAGGGCGCGGTTTCCTGAACATGGGGGTGCTGCGGCCCCCGCACGCGGAGCGCACGAGCCTCGCCGGTCCCGCGGGAGCCCTGCAGGCGCTCATCGAGACCCCGGTGATCGAGGCCCGGGAGCCGCAACAGGTGAGCGCCTTCGCCGTGGTCTGTCACCCGCATCCGCTCTACGGCGGGACCCTGGACAACAAGGTCGTGTACACGCTGGCGCGCACGCTCGAGCAGCTGGGGGCACCTGCCATCCGCTTCAATTTCCGCGGTGTGGGCGCGAGTGAGGGCAGTTACGACGAGGGTCGCGGTGAGACCGCGGACGCACTGGCGGTCATCGCCTACGGGCGGCGGCGCTGGCCGGATGCGGCCCTGTGGCTGGCGGGCTTCTCCTTCGGCGCCGCGGTGGCCGTGCACGCGGCGGCCGAGGGCGGCCCGCAGCGTCTCATCGGCGTGGCGCCCGGCATCACGACACTCGCGCTGACGGATGCGGCGCCACCGGCCTGTCCGTGGCTCATCGTGCAGGGCGACGCCGATGAGGTGGTGCCGCCGCAGGCCGTGCGCGCCTGGGTCGACACACTGTCACCGGCTCCCGAGTTGCAGGTGCTGCACGGCGCGGGCCACTTCTTTCACGGCCGCCTCAACGAGCTGCGCGACCTGGTGCTGGCGTTCATGGCCCGCCCCGCATGAGGGCCGCCGTCGCGTCGCCGCCACCGCTTCGGTGCGGCACCGGGGGACGTTAGACTGCAGGGGCGTTTCATGGCGGAGAAATACCAGTGAGAACCGACCTGCTCGTGGGCGTGGCTGCGATGGTTGCTCTGGCGAGTGCCTGCGAGACCGTGCAACAGACCGCGACCAGTCCGGAATACCACAAGACGCGCACCGGCGCAGGTATCGGGGCTGCAGCCGGGGCGGTGATCGGCCTGCTCACACGCGGTGACAAATTCCAGAACGCGCTGATCGGAGCCGCGATCGGCGGGATCGCCGGCGGCGCGATCGGCAACTACCAGGACCGCCAGGAACAGCAGTTGCGCGCGAGCATGGCGGGATCGGGCGTCCAGGTCGTCCGTCAGGGCAACAACATCACACTGGCCATGCCCGGCAACATCACCTTCGCCAGCAACAGTGCCGACGTGAACGCGGATTTCTACCCGATCCTCGACAAGGTCAGCACGACCCTGGTCCAGTACGACCAGACCATGGTCGAGGTGGCCGGCCACACGGATTCGACGGGCAGCGCCCCTTACAATCAGGCCCTGTCGGAGCGCCGCGCAAAGTCGGTCGCGGCTTATCTCACCAGCCGTGGCCTGCGGGGAGAGCGTCTCATGGTCGTGGGCGACGGGGAGAACCACCCGATTGCCTCGAATGACACGACCGCCGGCCGCCAGCAGAACCGGCGCGTCGAACTGACGATCGTACCGGTCGAAAAGAAGAGCTGAAGGCTCCAGAGGCGCCGGCCGCGACCGGCGGGGTGAGCGCCTGACAACAAAAAGCCCGGCAGGAGCGCTGCTCCTCCCGGGCCTTTGCCCGCGGTTGCGGAACTGTCCGTGCTGTTACTGGTTGACCATTCCCTTCAGGCTCTTGAGCGGCATCACGCGAACCTTCTTGCTCGCCGGCTTGGCCTTGAACATCATTTTCTGGCCGGTGAACGGGTTGATGCCTTCGCGGGCCTTGGTCGCCGGCTTCTTGACGACCTTCATTTTCAGCAGCCCGGGCATGGTGAACAGACCGTTACCGCGCAGGCTCTTCTTGATCACACCGCCGAGCGAGTCGAACACGCTTCCGACCTGCTTGCGGGAGAGCCCGGTGTCTTTGGAGATGTTTGTCAGAACTTCCGACTTGGTCGGTGCGCCACCCTTTTTCGCCATTTTTCGCTACTCCTCGAGAATTTACCGTTGCGAAACGCGGCGCCGAACAGCCGCGCGAAGAGAATCGGCGCGGAAAATAGCACATGCGCACGCTTTCGCAAGCGCTTTTTCTGTTCGGGTGTTGCGAAAATGCCTTTTTTCTCAGGGTTTCCGTTGCGTTGGGGCCGCAGCGCACGCGCCGGCGTGAGCGGCACCGCCCGGCACGCACCGCGGCGGTGCGTGCCGATGCTGCGATTCTCGTTGCGATGTCGGCGCTAAGCGCGTGTTCCATCAGCGCAACGGATCGCCGCGGCCGCGATGCGCGCGCGCCAGCACTTCAGCGCATCAGGATCAGGACCGCCTGGATGGCGATGATGGCCCACAGCGGCGACAGATCGAGCCCCGCGACCGCCGGGATCAGCCGCCGGATCGGCCGCAGCACCGGTTCGCACAGCGTCGCGAGTACCGACTGGAGCGGGGAGTAGCCGCCCGGGGCGATGAGACTGAGCAGCGCGTACAGGAAAATCGCGGACAGATAGGTCCACAGCAGCGTGCGCGCGATCTCGGTGAGCACCGGCCGCACCCACAACAGCGGTGGCGGGAAGCCCACGCCGTGCAGAGCGAACAGGCACGCCACGTCGACCGTGGCGATCACCAGCACCGCGACCACGGAAGCGGTGTCGAGCTTGCCGATGGGGGGCAGCGCACGGCGCAGCGGCAGGATGAGCGGATTCGTGATCCGCACCACTGCCTGACAGAGCGGATTGCGGAAGTCGGCGCGCGTCCACTGCAGCAGCAGGCGGGCCAGAACCACGAACAGCGCCAGCGACAGCAGCGTTTCGACGATGAAGATGATCGCGCTCATGAGTCACCGGCGGTTTGGATCAGGTCTGGGTGCGCTGCGGCCAGCTCGTGCGCGCGCAGCGCCGCGGCTTCGAGCGCACGCGCCACGGTGGCGCGCAGGCCCGCGTCCTCGAACACGCGCAGCGCCGCCTCGGTCGTGCCTCCGCGGGAGGTGACCTCGGCCCGCAGGCGCGCGAGGTCTGCATCCGCGCTGTGCGCGAGCAGCCCCGCTCCGTAGAGCGTGGCGGCGGCCAGGCGCCGCGCGGCCGCTCCCTCGAGCCCGAGTCTCGCGGCGGCCTCGGCCATGAGCTCCGCGAGCAGGAAGAAGTAGGCCGGGCCGCTGCCCGAGAGCGCCGTCACGACATCGAGCGCGTCTTCCGTGGCAACCCACACGACTTCGCCCACGCAGCTGAGAACCTGCTCGGCGCTGGCGCGCTGCGCCGGAGTCACACCGGGCGGCGCAAACAGCCCCGTGGCCGCGGCGCCGACCAGCGCCGGCCGATTGGGCATGGCACGCACGACCGCGACGCCCGGCCCGCACCAGGCCTGCAGGGTGGCCACGCGCAGTCCGGCGGCCACGGAAATGAGGAGTGGCCCCGGCGCGCCCCACTGACCCGCCAGGGCGCTGAGCACGGAGGCGGCATCCTGCGGTTTCACCGCCAGCACCACCACGGCCGCGCCGCGCACCGCCGCGGCGTTGTCGGCGCCGGCCGCGATGCCCAGCTCCCGCGCCAGCGCCTCGCGCGCGGCAGCGAGGGACTCCCCGACACTGAGTTGCTCGGGCCGGGTACCCGAGCGCAGCAGCCCGCCGATGAGGGCGCGGCCCATGTTGCCGGCTCCGAGTATGGCGAGGCGCCTGTTGGTCATGCGTGCGCTATTGTACTGGTTGGATTGGGCGAAAGCGCCCGTGGCGCTTTCGCCGGGCCAACCCATCGATGACAGCAAACACGCCGGCGAAAGGCGTGACTTTCGCCGGCGAAAAGATGGCCGCTCGCGCCTAGGGAGGGCGGGGGCCAAACAGCGCGGTCCCGAGGCGCACGATGGTCGACCCTTCCGCGATCGCCGCTTCGAAGTCACCGCTCATGCCCATCGACAGCGTGTCGAGCCGCGCGCCGCTGGCGTTGAGCCGTTCCAGGAGCCCACGCAGCCTCGCGAACCACGCGCGCTGACGCGCCGGCTCGCTCTCTTCGGGCGGAACGCACATCAGGCCGCGCAGCGCGAGGCGCGGGAGCCCCGCCACCGCGGCGGCGAGGGCGGGAAGCTCGGCCGGCGTCACGCCACCCTTGCTGTGCTCGTCCGCCAGGTTCACCTGCAGGCACACGTTCAGCGGCGGCGCGTGGAACGGGCGCTGCGCGGCGAGGCGTTCGGCGATCCTGAGCCTGTCGAGTGCGTGCACCCAGGCGAAGCCTTCAGCGATCGGGCGGGTCTTGTTGGCCTGCACCCGCCCGACGAAGTGCCAGGTGAGCTCCCGATCACGCAGCGCGGCAATCTTGGCCAGTGCCTCCTGCAGGTAACTCTCGCCGAAGTGCCTGAGGCCGCAGGCGGCGGCGGCGGCGAGCGATTCCAGGGGTTGCGCCTTGCCCACGGCAAGGAGTGTGACCGAGTGCGCACTCCGCCCGGCCCCGGCGGCGGCGCGCGCCACTCGTTCCTGCACGGCGGCGATGCGCTCGGGCAAATTCTGCGGACCCATTAACATATTGGACGTGTGACCCCTCCGTTATACTGCCGCGCATTCAAGGCGCAGACTCGCACGTCCCTTCCTGCAGCTTGGGCCGCGCCGTTCCCGGGAGCATCAATGGCCGTCGATATCGCGCAACTCCTCGCCTTCGCCGTCAAGAACAACGCCTCGGATCTGCATCTGTCCTCGGGAGTGCCGCCGATGATCCGCGTCGACGGCGACATGAAGCGCATCAACATGCCGCCGCTGTCGCACAAGGAAGTGCACTCCATGGTGTACGACATCATGAACGACAAGCAGCGCAAGGCCTACGAGGAGTTCTTCGAAACCGACTTCTCGTTCGAGATTCCAAAGCTGGCGCGCTTTCGCGTCAATGCCTTCAACCAGAACCGCGGCGCGGGCGCCGTGTTCCGCAACATCCCGTCGCTGATTCTCTCGCTCGAGGAGCTGAACACGCCGAAGATCTTCCGCGACCTGTGCATGCTGCCGCGGGGCCTGGTGCTGGTGACCGGACCGACCGGCTCGGGCAAGTCCACCACGCTGGCCGCCATGGTCAATCACTGCAACGACAATCGCCCCGACCACATCATCACCATCGAGGATCCGATCGAGTTCG
>WNFQ01001396.1_pt1 | contig 17107 bp, 8 predicted proteins | sample 5400171 | NCBI WGS metagenome assembly WNFQ01 (sample SAMN13153356, study PRJNA577476) | soil metagenome | isolation source: 20 cm soil under Madrone tree | place: USA:California | collected 2016-06-14 | reverse complement strand
GCGAACGCAGCAAGCACGGCAACTCGAAAAGCCTCCTGGCGAGTGATGAAATTGCTCGAAAGCACGCCCCAAGCGCCTTGCGCATCGCGGATGCCAACGACGCCGGCAAACCGGTCGATTGCAATGGCCAGCTCCACGCCATTTTCGAGAACTTCATGCGCCAGCGCTTCGGGGAGCTCGATACCTCCCGAACGGCCGTAGTGGCCCCGTACGCCATCGGAAACGTAGGCCCAGCTTTCCAGGAAGACGCGGCGATGTCCGTTCTGCCGTAAGCCGGAATGACCGAGCACCTCGTCCGCTGAGGCGCCATCGCGGACGACATCGAGCCCACCTTCCAGGCCAGCGAAGTATTGCCAGGCCGCCCCGTTTAGGCGCGCCATCTTCACCAACGCTTCCGCGCGCTGGCGAGCGCCGCGCATCAATTCGTCGCGTGACGCAGGCGTGTGGCTGACACCGCTCTCGACTTCCACGCCGACCACTTCGAATTCGGCATCAGGAGCAAGAGCCGCTGAAAAGGACTGAAGTGCCTCGGTGACGGCATTAAGCTTCGGGCCGCGCTTGCTGCCGACGGCGATGATGATTTTGTTCATTTGCAAAAATGGCGACGGCCTGATTCTAACGGTACTTAGGCAAATATTTCACTGAGAATTCGCGAGGCTGAGGAAAACTCAGGTCATTTCAAGAGGACCTTGATTCTCTCAGCGCACCAACCCGATAAAGACTCCGAATGCGGGAACGGTGAAATGAGCAAGCTGCGTTGACTCAGGGCCAATCTCCGGAGCGGCAATCAACGGCTTCGCAGAACTCTCCTGGACTCCCTCGGCAGACAGATCGAACTTGACCGTCCGGGCCTCGGCGCTCATGTTGAGCACGACGAGAATCGTATCGCTGCTGCCCGGCTTCTTGCGCAAGAAAGCGAAAACGTGGGGATCTTCTTGATTCAGCGGCAGATAGAGCCCATCCCGGAGTGCGGGCTCGCTTCGGCGCAGTGCGAGGAGGCGTTTGTAGAAAGACAAAACCGAGTTGGGGTCCTGCGATTCGGCGGCGACATTATATGTGGCAGCGCTCGGCGGCACGGGCAGCCAAGGCCGCTGCGACGTGCTGAAGCCGGCGTTCGTCGAGGCATCCCATTGCATCGGTGTTCGTTCGCCGTCGCGGCCCTTCTCCTCAGGCCAGCCGATTTTCCCAATGGGATCCTGGACGTCCTCTTTTCGAGCGGGTTCCGTGGTGCGCATGCCGATCTCTTCGCCGTAATACATCAGCGGCGTCGCGCGAGTGGTGAGGAGCAGTGCGGCCGTCAGTTTGGCAATTTGATCGTTGTGCGCGCCGTCGCCGTAACGGTCCCACTGGCGCGGCTGATCGTGATTGCTGAAAAAATAGTGCGGCTGCCCGCCGGCGGCGTTATGGTCTATCTCGTTGAGCAGGCGGCGGAAATCCGGCGCGGAAAGTTTATTAACGTCGGCAATCTGAAAATCCATCGGCAACTGAACCTCATCATCTCTTCCGCCGTACATTTTGGTGAGCTCTGCGATATTCGGCTCGTCGGCCTCGCTGATCAGCACTGGGTTCCCCGGATACTCATTCGCTACCTTTCTCATCTCACGCAGAACTTCATGCACTTCCGGCAAATTGTCCGTGTATTTGTGCGCGATATTCGGATCACCATAAGCGTTCTTCCCAGGCAGAATCGGGTCGTCGTGCAAGTTGGGGTCTTCAAACAGCCGAGAGACGGCATCAATACGAAAACCGGCTACGCCGCGATCGAGCCAGAAGCGCATGGCGTCGTACATAGCCTTGCGCACTTGAGGATTGCGCCAGTTCAGATCGGGCTGTTCGGTGTAAAAGTGATGGTAGTAATACTGATTGGTTGTGTGGTCGAATTTCCAAGCCGAATGGCCAAACCACGATTGCCAGTTGTTGGGAGGCTGCCCCTCCCCTTTCCCGTCGCGCCACATGTACCAGTCGCGCTTCGGATTGTTTCGCGAGGAACGCGATTCCTTAAACCACGGGTGCTGGTCTGAAGTGTGATTCGGTACAAAATCCATGATCACTCGAATGTTGCGCTTCTTCGCTTCACTGACCATTCGATCAAAATCCGCGAGCGTGCCGTAGAGCGGATCGATAGCCGTGTAATCCGAAATGTCATAGCCGAAATCCACCAATGGCGATGGATACATCGGACTGATCCAGATGGCATCGATGCCCAAGTCGCGAAGATAATCCAGGCGCGAGGCAATTCCGTTGATGTCGCCAACCCCGTCCCCATTCGAATCCTGGAAGCTGCGCGGATAAATCTCGTAAATGACCGCGTGCTTCCACCAAGGATCTCGCGCCTGCTGATGAGCATGAGCCGCTCGCGAACTTTGAGGCGGAGCCTGCTGCCCTCGGCACGGGTTTGCTGCGAGGCAAAGGCCGAGGGTCACAATCGCGAAGAAATATTTAACGCGGTTCAACACGGCTGCTCTCCCTGTTTGTGCTGCTTCTCAACTGCGTCTCACGGCTTTGCGTTTTCATGAGTCTGTAATTGTTCCGCCAATTTAAGCTCGCGCTCCGCCTCTTCCGTGCGGCCCAGCTCGCGGTAAGCTTGCCCGAGGAGATGGTGGGGCATCGGATTATTGGGATCCATGGAGATGGCGCGTTGCAGGGCCCGCACGGCAAGGGCGGTCTCGCCTTTCTTCTCCAAAACCTTCCCCATCAAGATATACGGCCCGGTCGCGGTGGAATCGAGCCAGATGGACCTTTGCAGCAGCTTTTCCGCTTCCTCATATTTCTGCAGACGGCTGTAGGCATCCGCTAGCTTGTAGTACGCCGCGGCCTCACCGGGATTCAGCTCCAGTTCATTTTGAAGCTGCTCGACAGCCTCCGGAATCCGCGACTTATAAAGGTACAGCTCTCCCAACAGCATGTGCGCACGCGGAAGCTTCGGATCGAGTTCCACGGCCTTCTTCGCATACTCTTCTGCCACCGGAGCAAAATCCTGCCGCAGCAGCATGCGCGCGGTAAACAAATACGCCGCCGCGGAATCAGCCGGCACACCGAACATCCTGGCAAACGCCTTGCGAGCGCTGGGATAATCCTTCGTCTGCATGTAGCAAACGCCCAAAATATACGCGGCATCCACGTTTGCGCTCGGAAACCACGTCTGTACCTTCTCCAGCGGCGCAATCGCTTCCGCAGGCCGTCCCGCGAGGTAATACGCAAGCCCCATCAACTGCACCGCTTCGTTATCGCCCGGATCTTCGTCTAACGCCTTTTTAAAGTTTGCCGCGGCGTTCAGGAAATCGCCCTTGCGGTAGTTGGCGATGCCGATTTGCCGCAGCACTCCGCGGCGCGCCGGTTCCGCCGCAGCAATGCTTTCAAGCAGCGCCAGGGCTTCATCGTTCTTTCCTTGCTGCATCAGCAGAGTGGCTTGCTCGAGGCTACTGTCTCGTCGTGCTGACGATGCAGCCGGCGGCGCGGAATCTTGCATCGACACATCCTGTAGCGCCTGTGCTCGCACCGGCAACACCGCACAAGCGCTCAACACGCCAGCCAGCAACCATCGAAAATGGATTCGGAGCCACATCATTTTGAAACTTCCCGAAAGTGACTGGGCCGCGATTAGAGCATAAAAAACGGGGAGCCTGTCAGGAGGCTCCCCGTCGGGGTGGTCAGGCGTCTTCGTCCTTGTTAGAAAGAGAAACGTAGTCCAAACGTCAGCAGCCGCATAGACGTGTTGTTTTCGATGTTGGTAATTCGTCCCGCATCGCCACCGCAATCGATGCAAGTATTGCCCTGGGTGTAATTGAAGCCCATGACCGGGTGGTTAAAGATGTTGTTGGCATCCATGCGGAACTCCGCCTTGTAACGCTCGGTGATGCGGAAGTTCTTCGCGAGCGAGAGATTCGACGTAAACAGGTGCGGTCCGCGGAACGAGTCGAGCCCGATGTGCCCCAGTGTACCGCAAGCCGTTCGAGCGAATCCTGATATGGTCGGTCTTGGCTTGGCACATTGGTTGGGGTCAGGAGTACATGTACCCGGAATAAATATGCTAAGCCCGGGTATGGTACAAGTCTTATTAGCAACAGGATCCGTAAAAGTAGTAAACGTGGGAGTAAACCAAGTAAGGAATCCGTTCGCGTCTCTCTTAAGACCCTCCTTCAACGCGCCAGCGGCCACGTCGGGACGGCAAACGCCGACATCCTGGTCCAGACCGCAGTCACTGAATTGCGGAGTCCACGGCAGACCCCCGCTCCAGTTGGTGATGCTGGTCACTCTCCATCCGCCAATGACATGGTCCAGCAGCGAGTTGGCATCGCTCATGTACTTTTTGCCTTTGCCGAACGGTAGCTCATAGATGAGGTTCGTTATCCACACGTGATTCCGGTTCACGTTCATGGGGCCATAGGCGACCTTAGGATCGACGGCGAAATAGTTGCCGTCATAGTATCTCGCGCGCGAGAACGTGTAATGCGAGACGAACTGAAGTCCCTGGGAGAATCGTTTTTCGGCTTTGATCTGCAACGCATTGTAATTGCTGCTCGCATCCATACCAAAGTAGTTGCCCAAGTCCGACGTGCAGCAAGTCAACGTTACGAACTGGCCCGGGTTGTTCGGATCCGGGACCAAGTAACCTGGATAAGTGAATCTGCCAGCAAACGGGCGCCGCTGGTCCGGGGCGATGCTGCCAAAACCAACGATGCTTCTCTGATTCAGGTTATAGGCTGGCCCGTTACCGGCGAACCCGTGCGTGCCCTTATTCCCGACGTAAGCCACTTCCACTGTCATAGTGGACGTTAACTGATGCTCGACCGTGGCGTTCCACATATCTATAGCGGCAATCCGTTGCGTCGTCGGACGAATCCTTGGGTCCACTGACCCGTCCGGACCTCTAAGAGGCAGTACGCCCGACGAGGGAACGGTCGGGAACGCAGCGGGTGGCGGCCCTGCAGCAGAATCCATATGGTAAACCGGGACGTTGTCACTGATTTTGTTTGAATTAACATCATGCGCGCTGATTGACTCGTGGACCAGCACGGGTAGGTTTTGCGTGACAGCGTGACCAAAGTTCGACCCGAACACTCCGATGTCGAAACTGCGGCCGTAGCCGATACGTACGACAGTTTTTGGCCGCAATTGATACGCAATGCCCAGCCGTGGCCCGAACGCGCCGAGATAGCTGCTAATGTTGCCGTTTAATCCGAACGGGCCGAAACCGCCCACGCGGATGACGCCTTGGTCGACGTTTGCAAAACCTCCGTTACCCTTGGCATTCACAGATTCAGGGAGATAGTCCTCCCACCGGATGCCGTATGTAACTGTCAATTTGCTGCTGATCCGGAATTGGTCTTGGGCGTAGATGAAAAAGCGCTTTTGACTTTCTGCAGCAGTTTGGCTCTGGCTGGCGAAGCGCTCGAAATGGGAAACATCACCTAAGAGAAACGAGGCAAGATCCAACCCGCCGTCGACGGAACCCGTGAGCTTGAGAGTCGCAGGGTCAACGAGGGCATTGCCAGTTTGCTTTTTGCTGAAAGATAGCTCCCCCGTTCGGTTCGCGTCGCTCGGGAAGCGCAGGTTATGGGCGAAGCGCAAGTCCACTCCAAACTTCATGGAATGATTGCCCGCTATTTTGGTCCAGTTGTTCACGAACTGGTATTGATGTTCATTCTCAATCAGCGGACAGTTGCATCGTGAGGGATCCAGGCCGTCGCCAAAGTCCGTCAGCTGCGTATTCTTATTGTCTCCGCTATCCCACTTGAACGTTGGTAGACCTCCAGTGGAGGAATCGCCCGGGAGGTTCAGGCCGTGCAGCCCCAAAGCTTCCGCCGCCGCAACGTTTGCGTCCGGCTTGATCGAGTGCGGATTGTACTTAAACCACCCGAAACGGAAGTCAGTAAGCAGCGTCGTACTGATCGCCTTGTCGAATCCCGCCGCCAGGCTATGGTTATGAATGACGGAGCTACCGCTTAGACCGCCGATTCCGCCTCCCAAACCTCCGAGGCCAATGCCAAGATTGGGTTCTCCAGTAAGGCTGTAGTACGCCCGCGTATACCGGCCAAAGATATGCAAGTTTCCGGGTGCCTGGTAGTCGCTACGGACGTCGAATGCGTTGCCGTGGAAAGGACCGGATCCAGAACCGAAAAAGTTATTGGTCAAGTTGGTGTTAATCGGTGCGGGGAAGAGTTTTAAAATGCCCACGGCAGCCGGAGACAATCGGCTCACCGGAATCAGATTTCCTGCAAATGCAGTGCGTCCCGCACCTGTATTCTGGTCTCCTGTATTGGGGTCAAAGACTTGGCCAGTACCGTTAGGAACGCTGCCGAGGTATTGGCTCAAATTGCACATCGCGTTGGGATTCGCTACCGGGTCAACCGTACAACTGTCCAAAACCGTTTTGCTGGGAATGGTTATGTTGTTCGTGACACCATTGGCTTGCCGAGTCCCCTGATAATCGCCAAAATAGAACAATTTGTTCTTGATGACTGCCCCGCCCACAGAACCGCCAAATTGATTCCACTTCGAATGGGGTAAGGGCACGTTTGGCGCTTGGTTAAAGGGGTTGCGCGCCTGTGTCGCATCGGAGTTGCGGAACCAAAAAGCGCTGCCATGGATATCATTAGTGCCGGACTTGGTTGAAGCCACCATTAAGCCAGCGATGGACTTGCCGAATTCAGCGTCATAATTCATTAGAGTGATCTTAGCTTCTTCCACAGAGTCCAGGTTAGGATTGATGACAATGATGCCCAGGATAGGATCCTGATTATCGGTTCCATCCAATTCGTAGCCCGTGCCACTAAAGTGCTGGCCCTGGACGAACGTCTGCTGCGACCCTTGCGGGTTCTCCGTGGCGGCGTGGCTCCAGCCTATTTGCTGCGTACCCGGAGCGGAGAGCAACAGCGACTGAAAGTTGCGGTTTACAAGAGGCAGTTTCTCGACGTAATCCGAATTGAAATCAAGCGCAACATCGGCACGGTCGGTCTTGAGCTGCGGAACCTCGCCCGTGACCTCTACGGTTTGCGTGACCGCGCCAACCTGCAACTGCGCATCAAGGCGCACCGCCGTATCCACTTGCACTAGGACGCTTGCCACGTCGTAAGCCTTGAATCCAGAACCCTCAATTTTGACCCTGTAGGTGTCCGGGATCAGGTGGATTACCGAAAAATTTCCGCTGTCATTCGTGGTGGTTTCTTCGCTGGTGTTCTTCGTCACCGAAGTCACCGTAACTTTGGCTCCAGCCACCGCGTTGCCTTGCGGGTCTGTCACCGTGCCAATAATGCTGCCATACACCGCCTGGCCCAGAGACGTGCTCGCGCCGAAACCAAGCGTCAGACAAAGAACTAGAATGCACCCCAGTATGGATTGCCTTTTCATTGCACTCCTCCTCAGGACTCTTTGCCCCTTCAGACTTCCATCAAATTCGATCGCAATCACTTGCCCCGTGAGTTGCTGAACCACTGCGTTGACCGGTTCACCTGACTCAGGCAGATGGGATATCGTCGCGCCAGCGAAACTCATGGCACACACGTACTCCTAAACTATGAAAATGGAAATCCGGCAATCTGCCGAACCAACCGCAGTGAACAGCCCCCCAAACTCCTCGACCTACAATCTCGCTACGACGAGCACCGATCACCCCCGCCTCATCAAACCTCTGAAAAAACCATGGGTGCGGGCACCCAAACAGGAGTCGGTCCGTATTTGTGATGCCTTTTATCAGTTTTTTGAGTAACAGGGTAAGTGTCCGAGGGTCTGATACGGTTACGCGAAATAAGATGTGCCGCCACAAAGAGATGCGCCAGCGTTACTTTGGTGTTACAATCCCCGTTCGGTGGTCCCCGTGACTGAGAAAGCGCTGCAGCTCGGACAAATCGAAAAACTGCTTGCCAGTCACTGCCTCCACGGGTCGGAGTCTCTCTGTAAGCTTCTGCGTTATCTGGCAAATCATTCCCTGGAACACCCTGGAACTTCACCCAAGGAATACCAGATTGCTACGGAGGTCTTTGGGCGGCAGCAGGACTTCGATCCCCATGTAGATTCCATGGTGCGAGTACAGGCTGGGCGTCTGCGTACCAAGTTGGCCGAATACTATGCATCGGAGGGCGCGGACGACCAGATTATGGTGGAATTCCCAAAAGGCACCTACGCCCTCACGTTCCACCCGCGTCCCCACGGGGCGGGGCGAGGCCATGCGATTACTTCTCATGAGGCGCCAAACAACTTGGAAGTCAGTGACCGGACCTCTCGCTCGGGGATTTTCACTATCGTTGCACTCTCCGTCGTGCTCGCCTCCGTCGTCGCCGTTGCCACGGACCGCTTTTTGAACCGCAGAATTGCCGAAGCCCGCGTGACCAGCGACAGCCCTGATGTGCCGGTTGCTTTTCATGTTTTCTGGAAGGGCTTCCTCACCGGTCCCCAGGAACCGTGGGTCATCTTCAGTAACGCAGCCTTTGTCGGCCGGCCGTACGTTGGCATGCGCTATTACAATCGTGCCAAGGATTCCAGCGCCGTGATTACGGATCATTACACCGGAGTTGGCGAAGTGCTGGCGGTTCACGCCCTCGATGGTGTTTTCGGAAGGCTTCATCAGCAAATCCGCGTCAAGCGCGGTAGCTTGTTTTCACTGGATGACGCCAAGAACAACGATCTCATCTTCATTGGCTCGCCTTCGGAAAACCTGACCCTCTTGGAGTTGCCGAACACGGAGGAATTCGCATTCAAACAGATTACTTCTGGGCCACGCATGGGCACCATGGAGATCATCAATTTTCATCCCGGATCGGGCGAACCGAAAGAGTTTCTTCCGTCTCCGCCTGACGAGAGCTTGACCGAAGACTATTCGGTCATAGCGCTAAAGCGAGGGCTGAATCCTGCGCATTCCGTCCTGATTCTGGCGGGCGCCACCACTATCGGCACACAAGCGGCCGTGGAATATGTTTGCCAGCAGGATTCCTTGGAACAACTGCTTTTGCGCTTATCTGTTTCGAACTCGGGCGAGCTGAAACCGTTTGAAGCGGTGATCCGCGTGAAAGTCGCCAAGGGCGTTCCGGTCGGGTCGGAACTCGTGGCCCTCCGCAAAGGCCCCGCCTAAGTCCTGCCTTCCTGCCGCCCCCGGCGAATCTGTCATTTCGACCGGAGTGAGGGCGGTTTTTGCCGTCACGGAGCGGAGAAATCTCTCTTCAACTTCAGACTCAGGATCATTTTTTCTCGGTTGTCGGCGGCGTCAGGCGTGGATCGAGCGCCACGGCCCGTTCGAATTCCTTTTGTGACTCCGCAATTCTCCCTTGCTGGCGCAGCGCCATCCCCAATTGAAAATGGGCAGCCGCATAGTTGGGAGCGGAATTGATCGCCGCGCGAAACCGCGAAATCGCGCCCTCAACGTCTCCGGCTTTGAGCAGCCGGAGCCCTGAGTTTGTGGCGAAAAGCGCCGCTTGTGCGCTGGTTTTCTGTTTGGCGATCTCCGCGCCCAAGCGGCTCTCCGCTGCCGCGCCTTCCGCGTCGCCTAGTTGGCGCAGCACCGTTGCCAGTGTGGTATGCGCGCCGGCAAAGTCCGGCTGCATCCGAATGGCTTCCCGCAAAGCAGTCGCGGCATCCTGGAGCTCGCCTTTCTGTTTCAGCACCGTGCCTAGCGTGTAGTAGGCTTCGGCATAATCCGGTTTGGCGCGAATCGCCGCTCGCAGTTCCTCCGCTGCTGCACCAAAATCTCCTTGTTGCCACAGCGTCACACCGAGGGTGTAGTGCGCATCCGCTTGACCAGGATCGAGTTCCATCGCCTTTCGAAACTCAGCCATCGCTTCCGGCAGCTTGTCTTTCAGTTTTAGCGCCAGTCCGAGGTTGTAGTGGATCGTCGCATCCCGCGGGGAAATCTTGATCGCGCTTTCGAATGCGGTGATAGCCGCGTCGAAGTCCGCCACTTGCAAATGCGCGGCCCCGAGATTTCCGATGTATCCGCTATCATCGGGCCGTAAACGCACTGCCGTTTGGAACTCCGTAATGGCTCCGCTGCCATCGCCTGTTTGCAAGAAAGCAAGTCCCAGATTGTTATGCGCGTCCGAATTTTCCGGTTGCAATTTCACAGCTAGGCGAAATGCTTTGATCGCTTGCTCGGCCTCGCCGCTGTGCTGGAACAGCAGACCCAAACTGTCTTGGGCGTCGGGATAATCCGGATTCAAAGTGACGCACGCTTGCAGTTCGCGGATCGCCGCATCCGTCTCGCCCCTATCCTTCAGAATTTGTCCAAGGTAGTAGTGAGAGCCCGGGTCTGCAGGATTCATCCGTACCGCCGCTTGAAGATGTTGCGCAGCCTCGTCGTAGGATTTCCCCTGGAAACGCAAAACGCCAAGGTGAAAATGCGCTTGCGCGAAATCAGGCTGCAGCCGCAGTGCTTCGGAAAACTCCGCGGCGGCGTCCAGCGAATCGGATTTCTGCACGAGCACAGTTCCAAGCTCATCATGCAATTCCGCGCGTTGCGGCTCCAATTCGATCGCCCGGCGCAATTCGCTGATGGCGCCATCGAAGTCTCCGGAAAAATCCAGGACCCGACCGAGCGTGCGATGCGTCTCGGAATCGTCTGGAGCGAGCCGCGTGGCCTCGCGCGCCTGGCGCAGCGCAGCTTGCAAGTCTCCCTTTCGAACAAGCGCGTTACTGAGATTCACGAGCGCCTGCGCGAACTCGGGTTTTAATTTCACCGCGATCCGAAACTGCGCGATGGCAGGATCAATTTCTCCCTGAGCAAGCAACACCCAACCCAGAGAGTTGTGTCCCTCCGGACTCTGCGGCGCAAGCCGAACAACTTTTTCAAAATCCGCTCGCGCGGAAACCAGGTCGCCTTTTTTCAGCGCCAGCATTCCTCGCTGGTAGGTTGCAGCACCCCGCGAAGCAGAATCCGTCTTGGCGGAGTCTGTCCTGGAAGAATCTGTGGACTGCGCAGCGCACGTCGCCGCGGCAGCGCAGAAAAGAAAAAGCAGCGCCGCAGCGAGTTGAACAAAGCGCATTCGGCAATGAAAGAGATTCGATTCCACGCGACAGAGTCCTGAAGAGTGCTCTGAAAAATACTAACATGTCCGCGGCCGCGCCCCTCCACAAGCTGCATGGCTGAGCTCGCTCTCCAGGATGAACCCGTGCCGCGCCAGACCTTGCTATGATTAGGGGTTGATGACGCCCCATTCCTCTTTTCTCCGGTTTCCGTGCTTCTTTGGGCTTTGCGCTTTTCTCTTCATGCAATCTCTCGGTTCTCAAACTGTAAAAAGTAGCAAGTCCGAAGACGCAAACGCCAAGCCCCTGGTGCATTTCACGGACATGGCGCAGAAAGTTGGGCTGACCAATCCGGTAATTTTCGGCGGCGAAACGACAAAAAGATACATCATTGAAACCACGGGCACTGGCGTGGCCATTTTTGATTACGACAACGACGGCTGGCCGGATATTTTCGTCGTGAACGGCACGAAACTGGAAGCGTTGCCAAGCTCCAAAGCACCGACGAGCCATCTTTACCACAACAACCACGACGGCACTTTCACCGATGTCACCGAAAAGGCCGGGCTGACTCAAACCGGCTGGGGCCAGGGGGTGTGCGTCGGCGATTACGACAACGACGGCTTCGAAGATCTGTTTGTCACTTACTACGGGAAAAATGTCTTGTACCATAACAATGGGAATGGCACGTTCACCGACGTCAGCGAAAAAGCACATGTTGCGGGTAGCGGCAAAGCGTGGGGCACGGGCTGCGCTTTCGTCGACTACGATCGCGACGGAAAGCTCGACCTACTGGTCGCCAACTATGTCGACTACGATTCCGCCACTGCTCTTGCCCCAGGCGAGCGGCCTTCCTGCATGTGGAAGGGCGTTCCGGTGATGTGCGGTCCGCGGGGGTTGCCGTGGGCGAAAAATATTCTGTACCACAATCTCGGCAACGGCGCGTTTGAAGACGTTACAACGAAAGCGAAAATCGATCAGACCAACGGGCATTACAGCTTCAGCGTTTCCACGCTCGATTACGACGACGACGGCTGGCCGGATATTTTTGTGGCTTGCGACAGCACCGCCAGCATTCTTTATCACAACAATCACGACGGGACATTCACGGATGTCGCGGTTGTGGCGGGCGCGGCGTTTAACGATGACGGACGCGAGCAGGCCGGCATGGGTTCCACGGTTGGCGACTATGACGGCGACGGCAAACTGGATCTCTTCAAGACAAATTTTTCCGATGATACCGCTACGCTCTACCGTAACAATGGCGACGGCACGTTTGACGACAAGACTTTTCCCGCGGGATTCGGCCTCAACACGCAATATCTCGGCTGGGGAGTCATGTTTCTTGACGTGGACAATGACGGCTGGCCCGACCTGCTGCTGGTCAACGGCCATGTCTATCCTGAAGTGGACAGCCAGCACCTTGGGAGTAATTTCCAAGAGCCGAAAATTCTTTATCACAACAACGGCAACGGAACGTTCAGCGATATTTCCGCGAATGCAGGGCCGGGAATTACGGCAGTGAGTTCCGCGCGCGGATTGGCGGTCGGCGATTTGTGGAATGACGGGCGCATGTCCGCAGTGATCAGCAACATGAACGCGCCGCCGATGCTGCTGGTGAATGACGTTCGCAATGCGAATCATTGGATCGCGCTGCGGACGATTGGAACTTCGTTTTCGTCCGCGTCGGGCCGCAGCAAATCCAATCGCGACGGCATCGGCGCGAAGATTACGGTGAAAGCCGGTACGCGCACGCTCGTTGACGAGGTGCGCAGCGGGTCCAGCTACGTCTCGAATAGTGATATGCGCGTTCACTTTGGCCTCGGGTCGGCTACGAAGATCGAGTGGGTGCAGGTTCGCTGGCCCAGTGGGTTGGCCGAGCGATTTGAAAACTTGCCCGTTGATTCCATACATGCACTTAAAGAGGGATCCGGCACGCCGGTCAGTCCTCCCCCTCCTCCTGCCAAGCCGTGATTCGATAGAGGGCGAACGCTGCGAGGGCGACGCCAACGTATTTGTCGGCGGCGCCGTAGTAGAAGAAATAGCGGTTCTTCCTTTTCAGCATTCCTTCAACGAAAACAACATCGGGAACCTGGCCGACTTTCTCCCATTCTTTTTCCGGGGCGAAGATAGGGGCGTCGGAACGGGAGAGCAGCTTGCGCGGGTCGCGGCGGTCGAAAATGGCAACGCCCGTGCGGTAGACGAGATGGTCGTCGGCGCCATTGTAGATGAGAACGACGCCCTGCTTGGTGAGGATGGGCGGAGGGCCGGGCTCGACGACGCGGGAGTCAAATTTTCCGGGGCGGCGCGGAAGGACAGGAGCTTTCGTGGCTTCGGTCCAGTGAATGAGATCGGTGGAAGAAGAAATGCCCATCTGGTCGGTTTTGTCGGCGGCGGTACCGAGCCAGTACATCCAGTATTTGCCATTGATTTGTTCGGGGACGATGGCGCCAGACTTGGTCCAACCTTTGTTCCAGTTCCCTTTGTAAGCGGGAAGGATTACGCCTTTGCGCTCCCAGTGGATGAGGTCGCGCGAAGTGGCGAGGCAGAGCTGGGCGTCTTTTTTGTTGTAGCCGGTATAGGTGAGGTAATAGGTGCGGCTGAATTCTTGAAGGCGAGGGTCTTCGACGCCTCCGTCTCTCTCGTAGTCGGTTTCGGGGGAGAGCACGGGATCGGGGCGCCGAGTGAAGTGGATGCCGTCTTTGCTTTCGGCGTAGCCGAGACGTGAGGTACCGGAAGCATCTTGGGCGCGGTAGAGCATGACGATCTTGCCGCTATGGATAACGGTCGCAGGATTAAAAGTGCCTGCAGATTCCCAGGTTGTGCCCTGTGGGGAAAGGATGGGCACGTTCGAGGCCCGCTTCCAATTGCTAAAGGGCAGATCGTGAGTTTGCGCTGCGAAGGCGAGAGAGGCGGAGAGCAGGGCGATCGTCGATGAACGCTTGAATTTCATTGGATTCTCATAGGCTGATGCCTTGGAACCGATAGATGGTCACACAAAAAGGAATTGGCTGCCAGCGTGCGTTGATGCTGGTTGAAGAAAGAAATGGAAAGAATTAACGCAGAGCCCGCAGAGAACACAGAGCTCGCAGAGAAGAGCGGGTCTGAAGACCCGCCACTACAAGGAGAAAAAAGCTTACTTTGTAAGTTTGGGAGTTTTGGGAGGATCGAATTGCATGGTGCGAACGATGCCTTCGCCTTCTTTGACGAAGATGACTTGATTGGGCTTGATGTCTTTGAGGGTTTCGACGAGGGCGCTGGGCCAGCGGATTTCGAGGAGCTCGACGGATTCGGCTTTGCCGATGCCGAAGTGGACGCGGAGATCGTTCTGAGAAAAGTAGCCGCCGCCGCTGCGGACTTCGTCAATTTGTGGATGCAGGCTCTTCTCGCCGGAAAGATGAGTGACGCACTTGATGCGCGCGCCGATGCCGCTGCGATTGGATTTTGTGCCGATGGTTTTAATTTTGATCCAATTGTTGCCGGTGCGTGAATCACAGCGCAGAAGCTGGGGAAAATCGTTGACGGTGTTCACGACGATGTCGAGATTGCCGTCATTGTTGAAGTCACCGAAGGCGCAACCCCGCGCGGCGACGGGAACGGATAAGCCCGCGCCGGCGTCGTTCGAAACGTCAGCGAAGTGGCCGTTGCGGAGATTTTTGTAAAGCAACTTGCGCTGCGGGTAACCCGCTTCGGTTTTGAGCTGCTCGACTTCGGGATAGACATGGCCGTTGCAGATTAAAATATCGGGCCAGCCGTCGTTGTCCATGTCGAAAAAACCGCAACCCCAGCCGAGATACTGGGTGTACCTGCCGAGGCCGGCCTGGAAGGTGGTGTCTTCGAAATTCGCGCCGCCGAGGTTGCGGTAGAGCGAAGGCGTGTCACCGGCAAAATTCGTTTTGACGAGATCGAGATTTCCGTCGAGATCGTAATCGGCGGCGGAGATGCCCATGCCAGCTTGAGGCTTGCCATCGGCACTGAGGGCGCAGCCAGCTTCGATGGCGATGTCCGCGAAGGTGCCGTTTTTCTTGTTTTGATAGAGAGCGCTGGCGGTGGAATCGTTAGCGACGTAAATGTCGGGCCAGCCATCGTTGTCAAAATCGGCGGTGAGCACTCCGAGACCGTAAGTGCCGGTCGTTTTGAGGATGCCGGATTTTTCGCTGACGTCGGTAAAGGTACCGTCGCCGTTGTTGCGATAGAGAATGTTTTTGCCGCCGTTGAGTCCCGGGGGACCACAAGCAACCATTACGCCTTTGTAAAGGCACGGGCCGGATTCGGGGACGGGAGCTGTTTTCAGATCGAGATCAATGTAATTGGCAACGAAGAGATCGAGGTGGCCGTCGCGATCGTAGTCGACGAAAGCGCAGCCGGTGTTCCAGCGCTTGCCGGTGCCGGCGACGCCCGCTTTTTCGGTGACGTCGGCGAAGGTGGCGTTGCCGTTGTTGTGGTAGAGAACATTTTTGCCGAAGTAGGTGACGAAAAGATCGTCGAAACCGTCGTTGTCGTAATCGCCGACGCAGACGCCCTGTCCCCAGCCGGAATGATGCAGGCCGGCTTTGGCAGTGACGTCGGTGAAAGTGCCGTCGCGATTGTTTTTGAAAAGATGCGATGTAGGTTCCTTGCCAGCAGGAAAACCTTCGAGGCGCCAGCCGTTGACGAGAAAAATATCCAGCCACCCGTCATTGTCGTAATCGTAAAAAGCGACACCGCAGCCGGTGGTTTCGAGAAGGTATTTGTTCTTGTGCTCGCCGCCAAAGATGGTTTTTGCGTTCAGGCCGCACTGGCGCGCAACGTTGAGGAAGGAAACACCAAGATCGCTGGGAGGAGCAGAAGCAGTCTGTTGCGAAGGGGTGCCCAGAGAAAGCAACGTCGCCGGCCACTTTTTGGGAAGCGCCAGGGCAAGAAGTTTTTCCAACGGGAGCACGATTGCGGAACGGCTGAGTGATCGGAGAAACGCGCGGCGTGTAGAGGACAAAAGAACCGATACCTTTCCTTGCGAGCACCGTGCTAGAATCCGGCGCTTTCTTTTATAGTAAGGCCAACGAGGCAATGCAAGCATACAACGCAACGGGGGCCACAAGAATGCTCATCACGCTGGGAACACTTACACACTCTCAAGAACAATTCGGATGGATCTGGCTAAGGCTGATTAGCGCGTTCATCGGGGCCATGGCAATCATGGGAATGGGGGCACCTGCAGGTTGGAGCCAGCAGACGCCTGGGCCGGCGTCCCGGCTCGAGCTTTCGCGCGCGGTGCGGCCGTGGGAATTTCTGCCGATCACCGGAACCCGCGCGGCACTACTGGGCAATGAATCCGGGCGCATGGAAGCATGGGTGTACCCGCTGAAAATCTTTCGAGACTTTCGTCTGCGATTTCATACCGAAGGGCGAGTCTTGATGGCGGAGGCGCTGGCGCGCACGGTTACCGTACGACCGGAGTCAGCGAGCATTCTCTACGCGGGTGACACATTCACGGTGCGCGAAACATTTTTCGTTCCCGTGCGGGAACAAGGCGCTCTGGTGATTCTCGACGTGCAAACAGAACAACCTTTGGAAATTGAGGCCGTTTTCCATCGAGATTTTCAGTTGGAATGGCCGGCGGCGCTCGGAGCGACCTATTTGGACTGGGCAGCCGCGCAGCATGCGTTTTATTTTGGCGAGGAGATGAGAAAATTTTCGGCGCTTGCGGGTTCGCCAACAGCAACGGAACCTCATATCGAATTTCAAACGAACTATTCGGAATCGCAGGAGAGTTCCTTCCGGCTAGGGCCGACCGCGAAAGGCAAAGAGAGCAAGGTGATTGTCATCGCCGGGTCGCTGGAAGGGCGGGTTGCCGCGGAGAAGACTTATCAGCATCTGACGACTGCTTACGTAGAGCTGCTCCGGGAATCCGCGGAATATTATCGAGACTACCTGGGAAAAACGGTAAGCGTGGAACTTCCCGATGCCCGAATGCAGCAAGCTTACGACTGGTCGCGCGTGAGCGTGCTCCAAGGAACGGTAAACAATCCTTACCTGGGTACGGGACTTGTCGCGGGATACCGCACCTCGGGCGAGAGCCAGCGTCCTGGATTTGCCTGGTTTTTTGGACGCGATTCATTTTGGACTTCCTTCGCGCTCAATGCTGCCGGGGACTTTTCCAGCGCGCGCACGGCCCTCG
>WNFQ01001395.1_pt1 | contig 17108 bp, 15 predicted proteins | sample 5400171 | NCBI WGS metagenome assembly WNFQ01 (sample SAMN13153356, study PRJNA577476) | soil metagenome | isolation source: 20 cm soil under Madrone tree | place: USA:California | collected 2016-06-14 | reverse complement strand
AATTTTCGGCGATGCGAGAAAAGCGTGGATAAAAGAAGAGATAGGGAGGCGGCAGCCAGAACTTCATGATCACTGAGGCTTTACGGGCTCGCCCCGCAAAACACGGACGATTGAGTGCGCGTTGACTTGCCGGTAGACGCACCCTAAGATGAACCGCGAATGGCGGTTTCCTTCTCATGACCGGGCGAACCATCTCCCATTACCGCGTTCTGGAAAAGCTGGGCGGCGGCGGCATGGGGATTGTGTATAAGGCCGAGGACGTTCGTCTCGGCCGCTACGTCTGCCTGAAATTTCTTCCTGAGCGGCTTTCCAAGGATCATCCGGCCGTTGAGCGCTTTCAACGCGAAGCGCGAGCGGCTTCGTCGCTCAACCACCCGCACATCTGCACTATCTATGACGTCGACGAATACGAAGGCCAGAGTTTCATTGTCATGGAGTTTCTCGAGGGGCAGACGCTCAAGCACCGCATCGACCGTAGGCCGTTAGACATTGAGCGCGTGCCGGAATACGGTCATCAGATGGCGGACGCCCTCGAAGCTGCTCACGCCAAGGCCATCATTCATCGCGACATCAAGCCTGCGAATATTTTTCTGACCGAACGCGGCCAGATAAAGCTTCTCGACTTTGGTCTCGCCAAGTTGTTGCCGGAACGCAAGGGGGTTGCGTCGCTGACCCATGCCGGAACCGCGTTCACCGCCACAACGGAAGATGCGCATCTGACCAGCACGGGCGTTTCCATGGGCACGGTGGCCTATATGTCTCCAGAGCAGGTGCGCGGGGAAGAGTTGGACGAGCGCACGGACCTGTTCTCCCTCGGACTTGTTCTGTACGAAATGGCCACGGGCAGGCAGGCTTTTGTAGGACACACCTCGGGAGTTGTGTTCGAGGCCATTCTCAATCGTGCGCCGGCACCGGCAGCCCGTCTGAATCCAGCCATTTCCCCGCAACTTGAGCAGATCATCAACAAAGCTCTGGAAAAGAACCGTGCGCTCCGCTACCGCACGGCAGCGGATCTCAGTGCGGATTTGCAACGGTTGAAGCGCGATACGGACTCGGCGCGCGCTTTCCAAGTTACTTCGGGTGCGTCTTCTGAGCCGCCGATGAAGCGCCGATGGATTCTCATTTGGGCTGCAGTAGCGGCCCTGGTTCTACTCTTATTTGGCTGGAATATTGGCGGCCTGCGCGATCGCTTGTTTCACGGCTCCACGCGGGGACGCATCGACTCAATTGCCGTCTTGCCTTTCACGAACGTAAGCAACGACCCGAAAACGGAATATCTCAGCGATGGGATCACGGAGAGCCTGATCAACAGCCTCTCGCAATTGCCTAACCTTTCGGTGATGTCCCGCAATACGGTGTTTCGATACAAGGGGCAGCCAACCGATCCGCAGAAGTGGGGACATGACATGGGCGTCAAGGCCATCCTTACCGGCAGGCTCATTCAGAGCGGCGATGAGCTGATGATCAGTGTCAGCCTGGAAGACGTGGCCGGAAGCCGACAAATCTGGGGCGAGCAATACAACCGCAAGCTTTCCAGCCTGGTTTCGGTGCAGCAGGAGATTGCCGCCGACATTTACGGCCGGTTGCGCCCCAAACTTGAAGGCGTAGAGCGAAAACTGCTGGCGAAGCGGACTACCGAAAACGTTGAGGCGTATCAGCTTTACCTGCAGGGTTTGTTCTACTGGAACAAGTGGACCGAAGCCGACTTCAAAAGGGCCGCTGACTATTTCACACAGGCGGTGCAAAAGGATTCAAGATACGCGTTGTCCTACGCGGGGCTGGCTGATACGTATAGTTTGCTAGGTGACGCGGGGTATCTACCACCGTCAGAGGCGTGGCCGAAGGCAAAGGCGGCGGCCATGCAGGCGTTGGAAATCGATGACACGCTGGCGGAAGCACACACTTCCCTCGCGCTTGTGAAGGAGCATTTTGAGTGGGACTGGACCGGAGCAGAAACAGAATTCCGGCGGGCCATCGAGTTAAATCCGAACTCAGCCACGGCACACCACTGGTACGGGGACTACCTGGCCAACATGGGACGGCCGGAGGAAGGACTGCGAGAGACAAAACGTGCCCAGGAATTGGACCCACTCTCGCTGATCATCAACACGACGCTGGGTTGGCAGTTCTATTTGGCCCGCCGCAGCGACCAAGCCATCGACCAACTGCGCCGGGTTCTCGATATTGACGCGAAATTCACTCCGGCGCGGCGCGTGCTCGAGGAAGTCTACGCACAGTCGGGCAAATACAAAGAAGCGGTCGAAGAGAGAGAAAAGGTTCTATCACTCTCGGGGAGTCCGGAGCTCGCCGCTTCCATCGCGGAGGATTTTTCCAAGTACGGATACAAAGGCGTGCAGCAGAGCTGGCTCGATGGGTTGGCTGAAATTTCCAAACATGGCTATGTCTCTCCCTTCAGCGTTGCAGAGGGCTATATGCGCCTGGGCCAACGGGAGAAAGCGCTCGAGTGGCTTGAGAAGGCTTACGAAGAGCACGACAGCGGGCTCGTTTCGATTGGTGTCGAGCCCATGTTCGACTCCATTCGATCGGAGCCGCGTTTCAAGGAAATCGTCCGGCGCATGAAGCTGGCGACCTAACGGGTCGCAATAAGGGCCATCCCCGGGTGGCCCTATCGCAATGGATATTCTTTATCTCCCGGCAAGTACCCATCGACGCGCAGTACTTTCAATCCCGGCCGCACATTGCGCGCGTCCATGAACGCTATTGCTCCGGGAATGGCAGAAACAAGTTCGTACTGCATGTCGTTGGAGTAGACGATCTTAGGCGGCGATGCCGCCTCCGCTCGAAAAATCTTGGCCACCCAGTACTGTTTGAACTGAGCTTCGCTCATTTCGTAGACGACCCGTAGTACGACATCGCGCTCACGAGCGACAGGCGCGCGAATGAGCAACACTACCGGCAGTTTCGAACTCCAATATTGTCGCTCCCCCAAGAGAACCTTGCGCACATCAGAGAGGCTAAGGTCGCTGACCGGCGTATCGGGGTGCACCACCACCGCGATATCCGCTCCGCCTCGCGTCGTCTGCGCGCCGGAAGGCGCCATCGCTACCAGCGGCCAGCTAAGCACCCAAACAATCATCGCTACGCGTTTTGTGGTTGCGTTCATGGGCGACTCACTCAAAAAGTGAAATCGGTCTGTGCAAACCACCCATTGACACGAGGTTCGCCGATTCCCCGTCTGAAGTTGCGATATTCCGTCTTAAACGCGGCATAGTTCGTTATGTCGTACCGCACGCCGAGAGTCGAGCCTACCAAATCCTGGATCGTGAACACCTGCTCGCTGAGCGGCGTGTGAGTATATTCAAATCGGTAATACGGCTTCACGCTTCTCTCAAACCAGGGCAGCCGGTAGCCGAGCTGCACGTAAAACGCCTGGCTATTCGTCGACAAATTGGTCAGCACTTTGCGATGGTTGACGTTCGCAAACTCCGCCAAGAACTCCGGAGTCTCCTTGGTCCACACTACGTAGGCGTCACTAATCCACTCCCGAAAATCGCCGCCCGCCAGCGTGATCTTGTCGCGGTACACCGAAGCTCCGAGTTGCAACCCATAGAACCTCTGCGGCCGGGAATAGATATTCGCCACCCACGCGCGATTGTCGTTGTTGTCCCCCGCATCGCCCGGCCGGTTGATCATCGATCCGCGCCCATTTCCAACTCCCACGTTGTAGCTCAGGCCCGCGCCGCCCGAGGGAATGTTGCCTTCTGCCAGGAGTCCCACGAAGTGCACCGGGATGAATGTTCCGCCGAATCGCACAAAGTCCGGGCGGCTGATGGTCGTCTGCAGCCACGCTCCGTGGTGAAATGCCGTATTCCAATACCCAATCGGCGTGTGATATCGCCCGAACGACAGCTTGAAATAATCGTTGTAATCGTAGCGAATGATGTTGCGCTCCACTTCCACGGTGTAATCGGTCGGGTGCGCATTGAACGTAATCTCTGCGAAATAGCTCACCTTATGCGACAGCGCCGACGCCAAGTGCAAATCGAGCTGCCCAAGATTGAAGCCGCTCGTCGTGCCCTTCTGGTCCGTCGCCGAAAAATCGACGTCGCCGAATCCCCGAATCTGCAGCGACGGATAGTGTGTCTCCATCTGCTGAACGGTAGCAGCCTGCTGCTCCTGCATTTCGTGCTGCCCGGGCCGGGGTCCCGCCGCGGCCGGTGCTTGCGCCGCCTGCTGCGCCCGTAATTGCGGCGACGGTTCATTCGCCGCGGAAATGGCGCCCGCTTGCGGCGGCGCCTGCCGCGCCTCCAACTCCAAGACGCGCTTCTCGAGCTGTTGTACGCGCTCAAGCAGCATCCTTACCTGCTCGGCCTGATCCGCCGACGGCGAGCCTTGCGCGCGGACCGCGCCACCTGCGAGAAGCACCACTGCGAAAATCGAAAGTGCTCGCAACATGTTTCCTCCACTACTGCTTGGTTTCGTTCCACGGTTCAAACGGAAACACTGCTGGCCCGACAACCGACACCTTAAGCTTTACGTCAAAGTCACCTTTTCAGTGGAGAGTCCCGCGTCATTGACCTACTCACTTGCCGGAGAGTGCGGGTATTGTATTCGCGGCAAATGCTTTGTCAAAAGGTACTTTGCTGCACGCTCAGAAACCGCCGCCACCGCCGCCGCCGAATCCCCCGCCGGAAAAGCCTCCGCCACCGGAAAAGCCAGAACCTCCCGAGCTGCGCGGTGCGGAGGCCATCACGTTGCCGGCGCGCGAGGACATGTAGCTCAAATCGTTCGTGAACATCATCGGATAAAAGCCCGGACCATACGAGGAGCCGCGATACCACTGCGGCGGCTGCGTCATGATTCCCTGGAAAGCCCGGCTCCAGTTTTTCTCCACGCCGAGCGCCATCGCGAACGGCAGGAACTTCTCGAACATTTCGGGCGTCTTAATCGTGCGATTGAAACGATCGGATTCAACGTGCACGAGAAAATCCTCAAAGCCTAGGACACCCTCCAACGCGCGCGCGCCCTGTTCCGTGTGCGCGGGCATGAACCAACCAAACCCGCAAATGATCAAGCCCGTGAGGATTCCCGCGATGATGAACGTCAGCGGAGCCATGCCTTGGCTCGAAGCGACCTTCAACCCCCCAAATGTCAAAAGAAAGCCGACGACCACGCCCGCTGCGATGTAAGCGGAACGGACGCTATCCGGGCGCCTGGTGTAGTAGCCGTCCGCCACCAGCGAAGAAAAGATGTTGCTCTTGATGCCGGGCAAGTTTGTATAGAAATGGTTTTCCAGGCTGGACATCGAGACGGATTCGCCGACCGTTCCCGTCGTGAACATACCCTCGAGCAACGCCTGCTCGTGCGGCTTCAGCTTCGCCCATTCCGCGCGATCCTTTTGCACGATGAAGTTGTAATCCTTGTCGTGCATCAGCCCGAGCATGCGGTCCCTCTGGTGTTCCTCGATGACGATATAGCCGCGCACGGCCAGGTCGACGATGGACGCTGTGATGTCGCGCATGTCCGCGGAGTTATCCACCAGTGTGCCCACTTCTCCCGGCGTGAGCTGGTCCGGAGGTTCATACTGCGCGGCGATGGGCCGCAGCCGCGGGTCGCGCCCGCGCGTCCACCACAAATAAAACATCACCACAAATGCGCCGACGGGAATACCGAGCGGCCAATTGCTATGGAAGAATAGAATAAGCTTGCTCGACGCTGTTGGCTCGTGAACGAAGCCTTTGTCGAACGCGACGGCGACGGTCAATCCTTCGTGCAAGTGCAAAGGCTCGCGCGTGTGCACCTCGACGCCGTTTCCGGCAATGTCCACGTCCGCATTTTGTGCGCGCGAACGGTACGCGCCGGCAAAGACATTAGCGCGAATATTCGTGGTGCCTTCCGGAAGGATGATGCGCGCGCTGGCCGCCTGAATGGGAATGTCCCACTCGTCGCCGGTCACGTTCCAGTAGAGCTCGTCGTGGTCCTCGAAAAAGCGCAGCGCATCGGAAACCGAATATTCGATGGAGATGTTCTGCGTGGAGTTGTCGGCGTCCGGAACGTAAATCTTGAGCTTACGGTAATGACGCTCGCGGCTGGTCTCGTACTTCAGCGCTTGGCCGCTTCCGTTCACCACGCGCTTCACGTCAAGAAACAGCGAGTAATTCAGCCCCTGCGGCGTAACATATTCGACCGGAATCGTTCGATAAAGCCCATGCCACGGCCCGCCGATAAAATGCGCTTGAATGGTCTCCGTCACATCGATCGTTCCGTCCGGCATAACGACCGTTTCGGACTGAAAGTTTTCGATGCGCAGCTCGCGGGTGCTGAGAGCCGAAGTTGCCGGGAAAACAAAAGCAGAAACTAGAGCGATGGCGAAGAACGATCGGATGGCGATGCGGCGCACGCGCGTCATTCAGTGTGTAGCTCCAGCGTCATGCCGTGGGCGCGCTAAAGCTGACTTTCGGCGCTTCGCGCTCGGCAGGCGCGGAGACCTCGAAGAATTCACGCGGCTTGAATCCCAGCATGTTCGCGAAAATATTCGAGGGGAACTGCTGGATTTTGGTGTTCAGGTCGCGGACCACGGCGTTGTAATAGCGCCGCGCATTCTGCACGGTGTCCTCGATTTGAGTGAGCGAAGTCTGCAGCGACGTGAAGCTCTCGATGGCGCGGAGTTGCGGATACGCTTCGGAAAGCGCAAACAAGCTCTTCAGCGCGCCGGTAAGCATGTTCTCTGCTTGCGCCTTGTCACCAGGGCTGGTCGCGCTCATGGCTCGATTGCGCGCGTTGATCACCGCCTCCAGCGTACCTTTCTCATGTCCCGCGTAGCCCTTGACCGTCTCCACCAGGTTCGGAATCAAGTCGTAGCGCCGCTTGAGCTGCACATCGATGTCCGCCCAGGCGTTGTCGCAGGTGACTTTTAGGCGCACCAAGCTGTTGTACATCCCGACCAGGAAAACAATGATCAGGACCAACGCGATCAAAATAATCCAGCCAATCATGGGCCAACCTCACGCAGGAAGGAGTACGTGCACACTGCCGGTGAAGCCAATATACGTGTCCGCATCGATGACTGTAAAGAAGCCTGGTGCCCTGCTGTGTGTTAGCGATACCGCCGTGGAATTGTTGCCTCTGGCGTATAGTTCCGCATTGGTTTATGCTGCACTCAGCTTTTCGCGGCTTCCCTCTTTATGCTCTTCAAAACGCTCAGCGCTTCCGTCTATGGCATCGATGCCTACCTCGTCGAAGTGGAGGTCGATGTAGGCTCCGCGCGCATGACCGACTTCAATGTTGTCGGGCTGCCGGATAATGCCGTGAAGGAAAGCCGCGAGCGTATCAAGTCCGCGCTTAGGAACTGTGGGTTCGAGTTCCCCCATGGCCAGGGCGTCACAATTAACCTGGCGCCCGCCGATGTGCGCAAAGAGGGCTCCGCTTTCGATTTGCCTATGGCGTTGGGACTGACCGGTTGCATGGGACATTTCTTCGGCAAAATGCTGGACAAGTGCATGTTTCTCGGCGAGCTCTCGCTGGACGGCAGCGTGCGGCCGGTGCGGGGCGCGCTGTCCGCGGCGCTGGCCGCGCGTGAAGTCGGCTTGAAATCCGTGGCTGTTCCCGAAGCGAATGCGCGCGAGGCCGCTGTCGTGGAAGGCGTGGATGTCTTCGCGCTGAAGTCACTGCCGCAAGCCGTGGACTTGGTGAATTCTCCGGAATCGTTTCAGCCCGTGCGGGTAGATGCGCGCCAGTTGCTCAGCGAAGCGGCGCAATACGCGGTCGACTTGCGTGACGTCCACGGCCAGCAGGCAGCCAAGCGCGCTCTGGAGGTGGCTTGCGCGGGCGGTCACAACATTTTGTTCATCGGACCGCCCGGAGCGGGCAAGACCATGCTCGCCAAACGCATCCCTACTATCTTGCCGCCCATGTCGCTGGAGGAGGCCATCGAAACCACGCGCATCCACAGCGTCGCCGGCGTTCTGGAGGACAGCCGCGGCTTGGTGGGCACGCGACCCTTCCGCTCGCCGCACCACACCATCAGCGATGCCGGGCTCATCGGCGGCGGCGCTGTGCCGAGGCCAGGCGAAGTATCGCTAGGTCACAACGGCGTGCTCTTCCTGGATGAATTGCCCGAGTTTCAGCGCAACGTGCTGGAGGTCATGCGCCAGCCGCTGGAGGACGGTTCCGTGACGATTGCGCGCGCCGCGGTTTCCGTAACCTTCCCCTCTCGCTTCATGCTGGCTGCCGCCATGAACCCTTGTCCCTGCGGCTATTTCGGCGACCCTACGCGCGAGTGCCACTGCACTCCGCCGATGATTCAGCGGTACGTCTCCAAGATTTCCGGTCCTCTCCTGGATCGCATCGATATTCACATCGAAGTGCCCGCGGTGAAGTACAAGGAGTTGCGTGCGCCCTCCTCCTCAGTGGATTCCGCTGCGGTACGCCAAGGGGTGATCGAAGCGCGCAACCGCCAGACCGAGCGTTATCGCGCTGACAAGAAGACGTACTCCAATGCGCAGATGATGCCCAAAATGATCCGCAAGTACTGCGCCATTACGCCGGACGGAGAAAAATTGCTGGAAAACGCCATCACCCGGTTAGGTCTCTCAGCCCGGGCACATGATCGCATTCTGAAAGTGGCGCGCACGATTGCGGACCTTGATGCCGCGGAGAATATCGAGCCTCGGCACCTCAGCGAGGCGATTCAGTACCGGACTCTGGACCGTTCCTATTGGGCGTAGCAGTTGCCGTCCGGGGAACGGCCATTTCTCTACGGGAACAACGGGACGACCCTAGAGCTGCTCCTCCATTGACTCGGTTTCCGTCCCTATGTTACCCATAAGGCGCCCACAACCGGGCCGATTGGGCGCTGGTGACGCCCGCGCATGTCCGAAGACTCCAAGCACCTTGAAATTACTTTGGAGACGCAGGTCGAGAGCGTCAATCTCGCCGAGGAAATGTGTCTGCGCGTGGCGGAGGCTGCCGGATTCGGCGAAGACGACTGCTACCGCATTGGAATGTCCGTGCGCGAAGGCGTCATCAATGCCTTTCACTATGGCAACGAAGAGCGCCCCGAAAAAAAGATTCACCTCGTTCTGGACCTCACGCCGGAAAAAATGATTATTCACGTTTTGGACGAAGGGAAGGGTTTCGACCTCGGCGGCGTGCCCAACCCTCTCGCCGAGGAAAACCTGCTGAGCACCTCCGGCCGCGGCATCTTCCTGATGCGCGCGTTCATGGATGAATTCGAGGTCGTCCCAGGCCGTACGGGGGGTGCGGAAATCATCATGTCCAAGAAATTGCCTTTGTCCGGAAATCCCGGAACCAACGGCAAAAGCGGCCAAGGGGCCGCACCGAAAAAGGAAGCTTGAGCCCAATCTAAATGGCACTGCGAGCCACATATCGTGAAGCTGCCGGCGTGACCGTCGTCGATATCAGCGGCCGTATTACGCTCGGCGAAGGCAGCGCGCTTTTGCGAAAGACTATCCGCGAGTTGCTGGAAGATCAGCGTACCCTCATCCTTCTGAATCTGGCCGATGTCGATTACATCGACAGCTCCGGCATCGGAGAACTCGTCAGCGCCTACACGGGAGTGAAAAATCGAGGCGGCAGCCTCAAGCTTCTGCAACTGACAAAAAAAGTGCACGATCTCCTGCAACTGACCAAGCTGTTCACCGTCTTCGAGGTCTACTCTGACGAGAATAGCGCTCTGCGCAGCTACCGCTAGTTCCGCAGAATGGCTCGGTTCGAGTTTTTGCTCTCCCTCAACTGCCCCGCTCGCCGGACGGCGTAAGGTGCGGAAGAATCGGAAAGATGCGAGCCAGGTCTGACAGCATGTGGGTGGAAGCCCGCGCCAAGGAGCTGGGCTTTGATCTTTGCGGCGTTGTATCCGCCGGGAAATTCCCTGAGCTGGAGCACACGGAGGAGTGGCTGGCGCGCGGGTTCGCTGGCGAAATGAAGTATTTATCCGACCCGCGCCGGCGTAGCGCAGATGGCGCTTTTCCGGGCATTCGCAGCGCGATCGTCTGCGCTCTTAACTACAGCACGAACTTGCCCGGGTCGACCGACGTCACCCATCTGCCCGAAGATGCTGAGCCGCGCGGATGGATTTCACGCTACGCCTGGGGTGACGACTACCATGAAGTGTTACAAGAAAGACTAAACGAATTAGCGGCAGCTCTCAGGGAACGTTTTGCCGAACCCTTCGAGGCTCGTGTTTATGCCGACACCGGACCGCTACAGGAGCGAATCTTCGCTAAGTATGCGGGCCTCGGCTGGCTGGGCAAGAATACCCTGCTTTTGAATCAGCGCCTGGGTTCATGGATTTTTCTCGGAGTGATCGTCACAACCTTGGATCTTGCCCCAACCTTGGAGGATGGCGTCCTGCCGCCGCCAGATTTGTGTGGAAGCTGCCGCCGCTGTATTGATGCATGCCCCACGCAAGCTTTCGTCGAGCCCTACGTCATGGATGCGCGCCGCTGCATCTCCTATCTCACCATCGAGCTGCGCGGCGCGGTTCCCGGCGAGTTGCGTGAGTCCATCGGCAGCCATGTGTTCGGCTGCGACATTTGCCAGGACGTTTGTCCCTGGAACCGCCGCGCGCCCACAACTCCGCTCGAAGAATTCCTCCCGAGAACGTTTCGCGCCGCGCTCGAAAGTGTGCCGCTGAAGGACGGCCAAACAGAAAATATGCAGCTCCTCTTCGGGCCCGGACAGCAAGAGATTTCAGGCTCGTTGGAGCAATCGTTGTTCCTCCCCAGGCTCGAATGGCTGGCCGCCATGGACGAAACGGAATTTCGCCGCATTTTCCGCGGCAGTGCCATCAAGCGCGCCAAGTGGCGCGGTATTGTTCGCAACGCTTGCATTGCTCTGGGTAATTCAGAGCTCCACCGCGGAACACACGTCTATCAAAGGATCAGCGAATTGCTGCAGCGTCTTTGTTCCTCGGCGGACGCCGTCATCGCGGAATCTGCCCTTTGGGCGCTCTCCCGCATCCAATGAGAGGCGAACGGCGATTCGCTAAAGAGCTTTCTTTTGTTGCCCGGGCGAGCGGAGGTTTACCATCATCCGCGGTATAGCGGTATAATCCCCACGCACTCTGACTCGCGTGAGCGCGTCGCTGGAGGTTGCCATGAATCGCCGCAGGTTTATCGCTGGCAGCGGCATCGTTGGCGCAGGGCTGATTGGAGCAGGCGGTGCCGTGCCAGGCCTGTTGCTCGCTGACACCAGGAATCCCAACTCAAATTCACAATCGGAGGAAAAACCCGTGGCATTCACAGTGCCCCCGCTGCCGTACCCATTCGACGCTCTGGAACCGCACATTGACGCCAAGACCATGGAAATCCATCATGACAAGCATCATGGGGCCTACGTCACAAACCTCAACAAGGCCCTCGAGGGCCAGGCCGACTTGCAATCCAAGTCGCTCGATGACCTGCTCAAGAATCTGGACGCTATTCCCGAAAACATCCGGCAGGCAGTGCGCAACAATGCCGGCGGCCACTGGAACCACTCGCTATTCTGGACGCAGTTGAAAAAAGGCGGCGGTGGCGAGCCCAAGGGTGACCTTGCCGCGGCGATTAAGTCCACCTTCGGCTCGTTTGCGGACTTCCAGGCAAAGCTCGCCGCCGCTGGCATGGGCCGCTTCGGCTCTGGGTGGGCTTGGCTGCTCGTGAAAGACGGAAAGCTGACAATCGATTCGACGCCAAACCAGGACACCCCGATTTCGTTGAAGGGCAAGGCCGTGCTGGGGGTGGACGTCTGGGAGCATGCGTATTATCTGAAATACCAGAATCGTCGCGCCGACTACATCGCGGCCTGGTGGAACGTGGTCAATTGGGACTCCGCGGCCGAACAGTACGCGTCGGCGCGGAAATAACAACAACTATTGCGCGCTCAGAAATGAAGAGGGCCGGACCGCGTCATGGTCCGGGCCTCTTGTGCTTTCGCCCTCAGAGAGAAATCAAGCCAGCATTTGCTGCTTCGTCAGCCCAATCGGACCGACGTTCCTCGCAACTTGGGTGTATCTGTGTGGAGCAGGAAGCGAAGGACGAGTCTCGCGCGAGCCTACCGGCTCCGCCACCGTCATCGGCACCGGAGTAAGGCGTCCCGCTTCCCGGACCAGTTCCATGCGGCCCCGCACCCGGAACTTCGCAAGCAGTGAAGACACGTGAAATTTTACCGTCCGCTCGGAGAGATTCAGCGACACAGCGATTTCCTTATTGGCCAGGCTGCGCATGATGCCGGCAAGCACTTCTTCTTCGCGGCGCGTGAGTTTTACCGAGCTTCCCACCGAGTGCCCCGCTTGCAGCAGCTGCTCGGCCTTTTCCGCGAGCCCCTCTAGTGCGTCCGGAGCCGCCTGCACCATTACCACGTAGTCGCGCGGAGATTGCCCTCGCACCAGGCAGTGCATCGCCAGCAAGCCAGCAGCCTGGTCCACGGGGAACCTTCCGTCGGCTCCCGCTTCCACATGAAAATGGGAAACGCCGGTGTTTCTTTCATAAAAAAAATAAAGCTCTTTGCGAAGATCTGCGCGCGCTACATTCGAATTGGTTTGCTCACTCCTCCGGATTACTTTCACATGCACCCCTCTTTATGCAGTCTCGGGTAGGAACCGAGACTTGTGATTTGGTTTGATTTCGCCTCTTGGCGAGGCATAGTTCCACAGCACGCAGCAAGCGGCGGGCGAGGAGCCAAGGTTTGGGACTGAGGAACGAGAGAATCCCCTTAACCAGCACGACTTTGGCGCGAGAAGGAGCCCCCTGTCATTTCGCTTGCGACGAAGTACCTCTCTCTCGCCGCAATTACAATGCAAACCCTGCTGTAAATTTGCATCAGGGCAAACCCCTACGATAGTGGTACTTACGTACTGCAAGGCCTTTAGGGCGCGATGATTTGAGCGTAGGAATTTCACGGTCTACGAAATTTTTCCCCCTACTACGCTTTTCTTCCATGCGTTTACAACCAGTTGCGTCGCGCTGGTTCACACACTCCCTGCCCTGTGGAAAACTTTCTTCCAAAACGTTAGTACTACCGACAGCCGGCAGTAATTTTCTCAATATCCTACGATTCGTGTTTGTTGCGGGGAGATCAGCTCGTACGTAACGCCACGCCAGCGGACTTTCCGGGTGAACAACGACATCACGAAATTGGTCAGGAACAGGTAAGGAACAAAAACGCCCAGCACGACATACATCCATGCTTGCCCCGCAATTTTCGCGCGAGACGTCTGCAAAACTTCCGTTGCCACTGCAACACGCAGCCCGCCGCGTATGGCCGCCAGCAGGATCGGCACAAACGTCAGCACCGCCAGGTGAAACGCCGGCAGTGTCGCGAAGAAATTGCTCAGCGTGACTTCCAGCCCGAGCGGCAGGGTCAGGCAGTACAAAAAGTGCGTGACAGCTCCTGATGCCCAGTTCTTCTTTGAGTAGACCTTGGTGATCAAAATTTGCCGGTTCGTGAATTCGAATAGGCCCCGGAAATCAACGTCCACGTAAGTAGGCGTGAGGCACTCCGGTACGAACACGATGGAACGTCCGGCGTGTTGCAATGCGCGTGTCATGGAGTAATCGTCGCTAACCGAGTGTTGCCATTCCTCGAACACGCGAATTTCGTCGAAGACGCTTCGGCGGATCGCCGTTCCTCCGCCCCAGCAGAAATTTTTTCCTTTCTCGCTGAGCATCGTCACGATCGAAGCATTCCACGCGGCCAGCAGCGCCGTTGCGAGATTGTGGCCTCTGGGAATCAGCCATCGCATGGTAGTAGCGGCGCCGACTTGCTTGTCGTTGAGTGGCGCAACCAAACGCCGTAACCAGAATTTTCCCGGCCGCCCGTCTGAGTCGGCAAAAACCAGGACTTCAAACTCAGCCGTCAGCTGTTCGAGCGCCACTCGTAAATTGTGTACCTTCTCGCCGCACTCTTCCGGCCGGTCCGCAATAATCACGTGCGCGGGCGCCCTGGAATGCTCCGCGACGCGCTTCACCGTGGGGTACGCGGAATCGGATGCGGACGCCAGGACGAAGAAGATCTCGTAGTTGCGGTAATCAAATTCGGTCAGCGCCACCAGATTGTGCTCTAGCCCGGGTTCCATACCTTTGCACGAACACAGCACCGCCGCGCGCGGCGCATTGAAGCCCGGATCGCCTCGCATCCTCCGCCGTGCGTACGCCGCCCAGCGCAGCCCCTGCCATACCAGGTACGCACCTACACCTATTTGAATGATGGCCAGGTAATAAAACAGAGTTTCCATCTAAATCCGAGCCTAACAGAACCATTTATCTCCCGCAGCGTTGCGTGAACAGGTAGAATCGCACCGGTTAACATCCCCTCCAGGAGAGTGGCTATGAATCGCGTGGACAGCTCCATGGTCACCACGGCTAACGAAATCCCCGGCTACCGCATCGTCAAGAACTTTGGCATCGTGCGCGGAATAATTGTCAGGTCGCGCAGCGTGATCGGAAATTTGGGCGCCGCGCTGCAGACCATCATCGGCGGTAACATCACCATCCTGACCAATCTTTGCGAGAAGACCCGCGAAGATGCCTACGAGCTGCTGTTGCAACATGCCGCGCAGCACGGCGCCAACGCCGTCATCGCCATGCGCTACGACGCCACCGAAGTAATGCAAGGAGTAACCGAAGTCCTGGCTTACGGCACCGCCGTCCAAGTGGAGCGCGCCTCCCCATAGTCCCGGAGTCGTCACTTGAAGCCGCAGTGGTAGAATCCACCTGCCATGTTTTGCGTCCTGCGGCGCGGAAATCTCCTCGACTGGGCGCTTCTGCTCGAGCTGCGGCGCTGACGGTAACGTAGTGATGGTGCGTCGCCCGGCTCAAACGCCAGCGTCTTCCTACTTAAGCGCCGACACCACCTGCTCCGTCAATTCCTCCAGCGAAATCAGCGCCCGGCTTGCCGCTACTCGCGCCTTCTCCAGGAACGACGCATCCAGCAAAAACGCGCTGCGGTCGACAAACGGATGGTTCGCGGCCTCATACGGTTTGCGCCGCCGCCCGGACGCGCTTCGCGCCATCAGCTCCTCATAAATTTGGAAATCTCTCTGAAAATCCAGCGCCTCGCCCACCGACCATTTCTCATGCCGCGCCAGCGCTCCTAAGTACTTCCGCCGGTACGCGGCTGCCTCTTTCTTCGCCATCGCGCGCGGCTTGGATCTCGCCGTTGGCTGATGGTCCCGCGTGATTATCTCCATCGCGTGCACGCTTGCCGCGATCAGCGCCTCCCGTTGCAACAATGCCAGCAAATCGCGATACAGCGCGGCGTGCACCTGCAGGCCGTGCCGTCCGTGTTCCACCACGTAGGAATCCACAAACCGCGGCACGATGCGTTCCCGTTGCAGCGCTTCCGTCAATTGCGCTGCTAGCTCAGCCGCTGCATCCGTCGCTGGTTGTTTCGCCGCACTCATCACGCCCATGGTAGCAGGAGCGCCAAAAAAGAAGGGCCGGATTGGCGTCCGGCCCATGCTCTGGAAGTGAAACCGTGCTACAACCAACTGCGATTTGTTAGTACTTGCTCCACGTAAACGTATCTAGCGTCCAGTTCCCCACGGTCATCAGGTTCTGCTGCAACGCGCGGTCGTAGTGGATGGACACTCTGGCGCCTCCATTGGACTGGATCGTGTTGCCGATGACCGAGCCGTACCACTCAGCGTTGCCGCTGAAGGTAATTCCGGCATTGGGCGCGTAGAGGACCGCGCTAGAGCTCCCGTTGCCGTGCAGGTTGATTGCGCCAGTGCCGGCATATTGAATCTGAAGCAATGTCGAATTGAACGTCGAGTTAGCGATGCCGTTTCCCCCGATGTCCAGCGGTGTAGCCTGGCCATTCCCCACAACATTTATGATTATAGGCATGTATACCGCAGGATTATTTGGGCACGGACCGATTGTCATCGATGCCTGGCCGGTCAAGCTAATGCTGTTCACGTAATAAATGCCTGGCTGGCAAACACCGGCGACTACGGCTGGGACGAAGGTCACGACCTGGCCGCTATTGCCTGAAAGACTGATGTCTCCGTAATTCCCATTGTTCGCTCCGTTTGCGGGGCAGATCCCGCTGCAAGGCGTAAGGCTACCGGGGCTACTAACATTAAACGACGGGGGCGGTACGGTGGTCGGTATTTGCGGGGTGACCATCGTGACCGTTTGGGGCAGCTTAACCAGTCCTGGAGCGGGAAGACACGTAGTGGCCGTCGAGCAGCCAGTCACCGCAGCCGCGTTGCCGGACAAGGCATCCACGCCTCCGCCACCGCCGCAGGCACCCACGCCCGTGTCTGGACTGGAGAAGGTGCCATTGATTGTCGTATTGGCGGCGGTGTTCACGTTTCCGTTGGAACCAAGATTGCCCTCATACGTCTGCGTGACCGGCTGTCCGCCAGATAGCGTCATGATGCCCGGTGTGGAATTGTAGCTGTCGATCGTTCCGCCGCCATTGAAGGAGATTGAGCCGCATCCATTACCGGTGGCGAACCCCGCGTAGTTGTAGCAGGGTGTCACGTGGGATTCCAAAAGCGCGGAAACCTCTACTTCCGCGTTGCGTACAGCGGTAGTGACGACTCCGATGTCTCCGTGCGAAGTGAGCCTCCACAGTTGCGCGGTGAGGTTCTGCAGATTTTGGCACTCCCGCACCTGTCTCATGACCAGGAGCTCGGCGGAAACGGAATAACTTACGGTGTTGTTGCCCGCCGTCAGAGAGCCCTGGGTGTTCGTGTTAAAGTTGGTCAGCGTTGCGGCAATGGGATAATTGGCGCTAATGCCGTTCATCGTAGGTCCCAGCGCGATAGGAGTGACGCCCGCAGCCAGCGTGACCGGGCTGACGGTCATGTTATACGCGGAAAGCGGGTCCGTAACCGACACGCCCGGCTGCGGATAGGTGTTCATCAGATAGTTCGCCGCGGCGTGCAGGCCTGCTTCTGCTCCATAGCGGGATTGCGTCATCAGCCGGTAATTCATGCTCGACCAGGTTTCCGACTGCGACAGGAACATCAGCGAGGCCGCCGTGATCGACAGCACCAGGATGAAAATCAGGGCGAAGATAAGCGCGACGCCTTTTTGGTTTGACCGTTTCATGATGAGTTTCTCCTTGCAATCCTCTTACGGACCTAGCAATGCGCTAACTGAGGGAGGTATGACTTGGGCGCGGGTGGGATCCACCAG
>WNFQ01004613.1_pt1 | contig 17109 bp, 18 predicted proteins | sample 5400171 | NCBI WGS metagenome assembly WNFQ01 (sample SAMN13153356, study PRJNA577476) | soil metagenome | isolation source: 20 cm soil under Madrone tree | place: USA:California | collected 2016-06-14 | reverse complement strand
CTGGTGAGCTTTATGGATTATGATCTGGGATACTTCGATCTGGAGACTCGGGTGCTCGAACCGCTCGAAAATCCGTTCGGCCCAAAAGTGTTACCTATGTCTTAGGTACGTTGTGTAACCCATGTCTCCGGGCCGGACCTTGAAAAGATTGGTGGACGTGACAGGGATCGAACCTGCGACCTCATGCTTGCAAAGCACGCGCTCTCCCAGCTGAGCTACACGCCCATCCGTCAGACCTTACTATTTTAAGATAGAAGCGCCCGCTGTGCACTCCCCAATCTCGCAAAAGATTCGCGCAGTTTACGCGGAGCGCAAGCAATCCCGGCTATTTCAAGATCCCCAGCGCCTTTCTCGGCAGCCGGTTCACTTCATCCTTTGCGATCCCGAAATTGTCCGCGATCAACGAAGCCGGATTTCCCGCCAGCCACTTGGAAATGGAAATCTCTTCGAAGGTGGGGCTATTGAACAAGGCGAAGAATTTCGTCGGCTCGCTCCCGACTTGCTCCAGGTAATGTCCGAACCCTTGTTGGATAAACCCAACGTGCCCCGGCCCGAACTCTTCTGTTCTCGATCTTCCATGCGCTCCGAACACGGTCAGGCGCGCGCGCCCGCTGATGAAGTATTGCCACTCGTCCGCGTTGGGATGCCAATGCATTTCCCGCAGCGCTCCCGGCTCAAGATATTGCATCACCGAAGTCAGCGTCGTGTTGATGGGAAATTCTTTGGTGGTCACGACCCGCTGCCAACCTCCGGGAAAAACAATCGGCGGCATTTTGCCCAAACGGAATTTGTGCGGATTCTGGCTCGTTTCGAGGTCGTCCCCCAAATAAGGTTCCGGAATCGCGGCGGGCACCTTCCCGGGCAAAATGTACAATTCCTTCTTCGGAAGACTCGCCACCGTTGCCGGAGAAAGTCCCAAGTTGCTGAACGTGCCAAACTCGGAAAAATGGCCGTCGTCAAAGCCCAACACAAAGTGCGCTTCCTCCTTCCCGATGTTTTGTAGCGCGTGTCCGTGGCCCTTCGGGAAGTACCAAATGTCTCCCGGCTCAAAAATATCCGTGGCAGGCTCCCCATTCGGCGCAATTACCGTCGTCAGCACGGTTCCCCTCAGGACCAGGGCCCACTCCGCCGCGATGGCGTGCCAGTGCAGTTCGCGGATTCCTCCCGGCTTCAACCGCATCGAAACTCCGGCAATGTGTTGCGAAGCGGGGAACTCCGCAATCGTGGCCTCTTTCGCCGAGCCCGCTTCTCCCACCCAGCCGCGCGTAGCTTCGATATCAAATTTGAAATCCGTGATCGGCTCGTGTTTTCCCGGATCTTTTCCCACCTGGTACGACTGCGGCTCCTGGGCTCGCAGTTCCGGCGCGGATAAAAACGCCGTGCCGATTCCCGCAAGCGAAGCAGTGCCCAGCAAATCCCTTCGCGTCAGCTTTGTCCCCTTTTTGCCATCCGATTTCATGCCCGCTCCTCGAATTAAGATTTCTCGACGAAACGCTCTCTTGTTTGTGCGCATTTTACATCGAACGCGATTCTTTGGCGCTTGTGCCTCGTCCCCTCCGCGCCCATCCAGTTAGCGTATGATCAAATTTGGAAGGCTCGCCCGCCGTTTCAGAGGTGTCTTATGAACTCCCGTTTTGTTCTTCTCCCCTGCATGCTCGCTACCGCGGCATTTGTCTCCGCCCAGGAAACTCCGTCGCCCGCGCCAGCTCCCACCCAGCGTAGCCACATGCATCGCGCGAATGAACAAAGCGGCGGCTTCATGCAAGGTGGATTGCACCACGCGATGGCCACCGGCGTCGTTCTCGGCCAGAAAATTGACTCGGCTTCGCACACCATCACGCTCCGCGTCGGCCCCCTGAATCTTCCCGCCAGCACTTCCCACATGAAAATGCCGCAGCCTCCCGACTTGCTTTGGACGATTCCCATGACCGGCTGGCTGCTCTCTTATCACCCGCATCTTGTGGACGCGTCGGGTAATCCCATGCCGGGCACGGTGCTGCATCACGTCGCTTTCTGGAATGAAAACCGCTCCGATTTTCTCTGCCCGAATAAGGAAGAACACATTTTCGGCGCCGGCGGCGAACTCACCGACTGGGCGCAAATTCCTGGCTTCGGTTACCGCGTGCAAAAAGATGATCGCATCCGCGTCGAAACCATGGTTCACAACCCGACGCCTACGTCTTACGACAAGGCTTTCCTCGAAATCGAAATCCAGTATCTCGATGACGCCACGCCTGCACCCGTGAAAAATTTCTATCCGGCGTGGATGGACGTTTCTTCGTGCGGCAATTCTGGCTACGATTTGCCCGCGGGCCCCAGCGAAAAATCCGGCACCGTCGCCGTGAAATACGAGGGCATCCTCCTCGGCGTCGGCGGTCACATGCACGATTACGCGAAACAAATTGTTCTGGAAGATGCTTCGAAGAAACAGACGATTGCTACACTCGCTGCAAAAACGGATAACAAAGGCCGCCTGCTCAGCATGCCCGTCGAAACTTTTTACGCGACAGGTGGACGGCCCTTGTCTGCCGGGGATCAACTCAAAATCACCGCGACCTACGACAACAATTCCGGCAAGCTCCTCCGCCAGGGTGCCATGGGCATCGTCGTCGGGTATTTCGCCCCCGCGAACGACTCAGCCCTCGCCCCGCTTCGTCATCCTGCAAAAACACCCATGCATGACATGAAAGACATGCCCGGCATGTCGCACGACCAATAGACGCGCGTCCTTTGCAACCGGATTTACCGGTGTCATTGCGCCGCGTGGCTGTTACGCGTCAGGCGCTCCGTAGATTTTCTTCAGCGCCTTCGCTCCCGGCTTGGTGAAAGTCAATCTCCAAAACTTTTCGCTCGGCGAAATGAATTCCACGCCGACATATTTATGCCCATTGCGATGGCGGCGCGTGGATACGATGCGCCCTTGCGCCGACTGCCTCGTGTGCTCGTTCATCAGCACGAGCGTCTGGTCAACAATCACCTCTTCATCCAGCTGCAGCAGGCAGCCATACTGGCTCAGCGCATAGGTGACCGTGCTGACGATAAACTTCTCTCCTTTGATGTCTTCCCCGTCCACGCGAACGGGCACGGCAAGCGTCACCCGGCTCGAGCGCCTTTTCTCTCCTCGACGATAGCTTGGAATTGCCACGTTCGTCCTCGGCCAAACCACACCAGCCGTTCTGCCTTCGGCCGGCGCTCCTGCCAGTTCACGACCTGCGCCTTTCGCGCTCGATCGTTGCAACGTCCCGATGTTCCAACGTTCCGGCGCTTTCTCTTGCACTGATTCTGCGAATAGCCTACCCCAACGCCCCTTCGCGGTTAAATCGTTTTTCTGGGGAGGTGCGAGCTATGAATACGATAAACTGCTACCTGGGCATGGTTACTTGCGCCCAGTTCATCGTCGTTTCCGCCAATTCGCACAAAACGTCCTCGTCGGTGCGCCCCGACTTCTTCAACACGTGAAACGAATGGTCTGCCGTTTCGATTATGTGTAACGTCGCCCGATCCTTGAGCTTCGCGCAAATCGGCTTCAACAGTTTTAGATCCGCGAGCGTGTCCCGGGTCCCTTGCAGAAACAGCATCGGCACCGTCACTTTCGCCAGATGTTCCGCCCGCTTCGTTCCCGGCCGGTTCGGCGGGTGCAACGGAAAGCCAAAGAATACGAGTCCGCGCACTCCGTCCAGCGGCTGCTGAGCCGCCGCCTGCGAAGTCATCCGCCCTCCCATGGATTTTCCTCCCGCCAAAAGCGGCAAACCTGGAGCCGCCTTCGCCGCCGCCTGCACTGCGCCCACGACCGTCGCCGTCAGCACGGCGGGGGCATCTGGAACTTTCCGCCGCTCCTCCATGTAAGGAAACTGATATCGCAGCGTCGCCACACCCACACCGGCCAATTCGTTCGCCAGCTTATTCATAAACGGGTGATGCATCCCTGCCCCGGCGCCATGCCCCAGCACCAGTAGCCACTTTGCCTCTTCCGGCCGCAGCAACAACGCCGACACTTGGCCCGTGCCTTCAACGGCAAATCGCAACTCCTCAGTGTCGCTCATTCCAAGATTGTGCCACGACGCAGGCGCCAAGATGGGCTCTTTGCCTCTCTAAAAAAGTCTGAGCCTAATGCGCGCTCAAGAGAATCAAAAAAACAGTACAAACCAAGCTGCGACCACGCGAAAATCAATCCTTCCGCTGGAGACTGGAGAAAAACCATGAGCACATCACCTCAAATGCAAAAAGTGCAGTACACCGCCAAAGCCCATACCACCGGTGGCCGGAACGGCGCCTCTCGCACCGACGATGGCCGCCTGGACGTTAAGCTTTCGATTCCGGGCACTGCAGCCACCGGCACCAATCCAGAGCAGCTGTTCGCCGCCGGTTGGTCGGCCTGCTTTCTCAGTGCGATGCAACTTGCTGCGGGCAAGAAGAAGATTAAGCTCCCGGCTGACACCGCCATTGATGCTGAAGTGGACTTGTGCCTGGGTGACGGGGGCTACTTCCTGCTGGCTCGCCTCAACGCCAGCCTGCCCGGTGTGGACCGCGGAGTCGCTCAAGAACTTGTGGATGGCGCGTATCAGACGTGCCCCTATTCCAAAGCCACGCGGGGCAACATCGACGTCACGATCAACTTGGTTTAAGCCGGATGCTTGAACCCGATTTTTTCGTTCATAGGTATGCGTGTGTCTATTTTCATCGGCCAAGTCAACGTGGATCCAAAAGAGGTGCGAGATGAGTTCAAGTGTGAAAAAACAACCGTTAACTCGCGAAGATTCCGGGACGGCCGGTGCCGAGGAGCGGTTAAAAAACCTTGGCATCACGCTTCCGGTGCCTCCTGAGCCATTTGGGATCTATGTGGAAGCGGTGCAAACAGGCAATCTACTTTTTCTGACAGGCATGCTTCCGACCGAAGGCCGCGCGGCGAAGTTCATTGGGCGCGTCGGCGCGGAACTCGACGTGGAAGCGGGGCGTAACGCGGCTCACCTCGCGGCGCTTAATGGCCTCGCGGTCGCTCGCGAACGTCTGGGATCACTCGACAAAGTGACGCGAATCGTGCGGCTTGGGGTGTCCGTAGCGACTGTGGGAGATGTCCGCGATCACCCTAAAGTCGCGGACGGGGCTTCAGAATTGCTGCAAGATGTTTTTGGGAAAGGCAAAAACCCCAGCCGGCTGGTGTATGGCGTCGCGAGCCTTCCGTTCGGCGCGCCGGTCGCTCTTGAAATCATTTTTGAAGTGGCGAGGTAAAGGTTCGCAAGCGATGTATGCTCGCCTTGTCACGGTGAGCGCTTTTGAAGAACGGCTGAAAATACAAAGGAGGATTTATGGCGACGACGAGAATTGGATTCGCGCCGATGAAAGTGGCGCAGATTTCGAAGCCGGGCGGCGATTTCGAAATTGTCGAGCGCGAAATACCTACACCGCGTGCCGGTCAGGTGCGAATTAAGGTACAGGCTTGTGGCGTTTGCCACAGCGACGTGTTTGTCAAAGAAGGCCTCTGGCCAGGAATTCAGTACCCGCGGGTTCCCGGGCACGAGGTCGCCGGCATCATCGATGAGGTGGGTGCTGGCGTTTCCGAGTGGAAAAAGGGACAGCGCGTCGGCGTGGGTTGGCATGGCGGCCAGGACAACACGTGTATCGAATGCCGGCGTGGACGCTTTCTCTACTGCCAGAACCCGCGGGTTACAGGCATCAGCTATGACGGCGGCTATCAGCAATATATGGTCGCCCCCGTCGAAGCACTGGCGGCGATACCAGACACACTCACCGACGCCGAAGCAGGTCCGCTGCTGTGCGCGGGAGTCACCACCTTTAACGCCCTGCGACGCAGCGGAGCGTTACCCGGGAGTCTGGTTGCGGTGCAAGGTGTTGGCGGCCTCGGCCACCTCGGAATCCAATTTGGGAACAAATTTGGCTACAAGGTTGCCGCGATCGGCCGTGGACCCGAAAATTCTGCGCTCGCAAAGAAGCTCGGAGCCAGTGTGTACATCGACAGCCAATCCAATAATGCAGCCCAGGAATTGCAGAAGTTGGGCGGTGCACAAGCAATTCTGGCGACAGTGCCAAGTTCAAAGGCCATGTCCGAGTTGATCGACGGCCTGGCGCCGACGGGCAAGTTTATTGTTGTCGGGATAACAACTGATCCGATTGAGGTCACACCGTTACAGCTCATCAGCGGTGAGCGTGGCATCGTAGGCTCGGCCGTCGGAACACCGACGGATTCCGAGGACACTATGAATTTCGCGAAGCTGACCGGCGTCCGCCCCATGATCGAAACATATCTGCTCGAGAAAGCCGGCGAAGCCTACGCCCGCATGATGAGCGGCCACGCACAGTTCCGCGTCGTCCTGACGATGTGAACTTGGTCGAGATCTTAAGGCGAGTTCGACTTTCACGAAGGAGCATCTATGTCGGGCAAGAAAACGGCAATCATCACGGGCGCGCAGCAAGGGATTGGCGCGGGTTTGGTCGAGGGGTTCCTGAAGGCGGGTTATAACGTCGTCGGAACTTCTCTTGGCGCCACCACATCGCTGACCGCGTCGCCGACTTTGGTTCTCGTTGACGGCGACATCAGTAAACAGGAAACGGCTGCCAAAACCGTGGAATCCGCGATCAAGCATTTCGGCAGGATCGACGTTCTAGTGAATAACGCCGGAATTTTCTACACCAAACCGTTCACGGAGTTTACGACCGAAGATTTCAACGCTCTGACTTCGATCAACCTGCTGGGATTCCTCTACATGACGCAGCTCACAGTGAAACAGATGCTGAAGCAGAAATCAGGAAGCGTTGTGACCATTTCCGGCGCTCTGGCTGATAACCCGATCGCCGGGGTCAACGCTTCCGTTTCGATGATTACGAAGGGTGGCCTGAATACGATAACGCGGAGTCTCGCCATCGAATACGCAAAAGAAGGCATCCGATTCAACGCTGTTGCTCCCGGTGTCGTGGACACGCCCCTGCACAAAGATAATCCGAAAGATTTTCTTAAGACGTTGCAACCAATAGGAAAAATCGCAGAAGTAAAAGACATTGTCGACGCTGTGCTCTACATCGCACAAGCGGAGCAAGTTACCGGGGAAGTTCTGCACGTGGACGGCGGTGCTCACTCCGGCCGTTGGTAAGCACAGCATAGCGCCGTTATTGTTTTTGAATTTCGATGCGAGGGAATAAATGTCTGAAGAAATCAAGAAAGATCGCCGCAGCTTTTTTGGCGCTGTGGCCATGACCGTTGCGGCCATCCAGCTCAGCATGTTCGGCTCGGTGGACGCACAAGCCGGCGAGGCAAAACCGGCGGGCGCCGGCACGAGCAATTCGGGCGCGAACGCTTCGTTCGGCCCTCTCAAACAAATTGATGCTGGTCTCCTCAACGTTGGCTACGCGGAAGCTGGCCCCGCCAATGGCCCCGCGGTAATTCTTCTGCACGGCTGGCCCTACGACATTCACAGCTTTGTTGATGTTGCGCCGTTATTGGCATTGCAGGGCTACCGCGTGATCGTTCCCCATCTGCGCGGTTACGGCAGCACGCGCTTTCTTTCCAGCGAGACGTTCCGCAACGGCCAGCCCTCGGCAGTCGCCCTCGACACTATCGCTCTGATGGATGCGCTGAAGATTCAGAAGGCAATTCTCGCCGGTTTTGATTGGGGCGCGCGGACCGCGGACATCATCGCGGCAGTGTGGCCCGAGCGCTGCAAGGGTCTCGTCGCCGTGAGCGGCTATCTGATCGGCAGCCAGGAAGCCGGCAAGGCGCCGTTGCCACCAAGTGCCGAGCTCCAGTGGTGGTATCAGTTTTATTTCGCCACCGAGCGCGGCCGGGCCGGCTATGACAAATACCGGCACGACTTTGCGAAGCTCATTTGGCAGCTTGCATCGCCCAAGTGGAATTTCGGCGACGCCACGTTCGATCGCAGCGCGGCATCTTTCGATAATCCGGATCACGTCGCTATCGTAGTCCATAACTATCGCTGGCGGCTCGGACTCGCGGAAGGCGAGCAGAAATATGAAGACGTGGAAAAGCGCCTCGCTGCAGGACCGGTCATCACCGTGCCCACCATTACGCTGGAAGGCGACGCCAACGGCGCGCCATACCCGGACGCTAATGCGTATGCCAAGAAATTTTCGGGAAAATATTCGCATCGCACCATAAACGGCGGCGTCGGGCACAACCTGCCACAAGAAGCTCCCGAGGCCTTCGTTAAGGCCGTTGTCGACGTAAGTGGTTATTGAACGACGTTATCAATGCACGCAGCGAGGTGGATATTCCCTCCAGGTGCTTTAACACGAAGGTGGTATTGTGCCCCATCACCATCTGGTTAGGCGAAAAAGCCTCGATGTCGTGATGACTTTCGGCGGCTAATCCTGCACCGTTGGTTCACTGATTCCGTCGAACGCCATTCGTTGCGTCAATGATACTTCCGAGGGAGAGCGATCCATGTCCGAAGAAACTGATCAAAATCGGCGGCGCTTTTTGAGCCGTGCGGCCCTGGCGATTGCGGCTGGCCAACTCGGCATGATCGTCTCCGCGAAGCCGCTCTTCAGCAGGAACAGTGAATTGAGTTCTCTTGAGATCGCCTCTGCGTGGCTCAATTCGCAGCCATTGACTGCCGCTGCACTGCACGGAAAAGTGGTCGTGGTCGACTTCTGGACCTATTCGTGCATCAACTGGCGGCGCCAACTTCCCTATGTCCGAGCGTGGGCGGAGAAATACAAGAATCACGGACTCGTGGTCATCGGCGTTCACGCGCCTGAGTTTTCCTTTGAAAGAAATATGGATAACGTTCGCCAGGCCACGAAAGACGTGCGTATCGACTATCCGGTCGTGATCGACAACGACTATGCGATATGCGCGCGTTCAATAACGAGTATTGGCCCGCGCTCTATTTCGTCGATGCACGGGGGCGCATCCGACACCATCAGTTCGGCGAAGGCCAATACGAACAATCGGAGAAAATCATTCAACAATTGTTAGCCGAGGCTGGAAGCGAGGGCATTGGCCGGGATTTGGTTTCGGTTCACGGCCTAGGGGCTGAAACAGAGGCCGACTGGAGCAACTTGGGGTCACCGGAAAATTATCTCGGCTATGAGCGGACGCAGGGCTTCGTGTCCCCTGGTGGTACGGCACGAGGCAAGCATCACGTGTACGTTGCCCCCGCGCAGATGAACCTCAATGAATGGGCCCTCTCTGGTGATTGGAGAGTCGAGAAGGAAGCCATCATGCTTGACAACCCCAATGGCGGCATCGTGTACCGCTTTCACGCCCGCGACCTTCACCTCGTCATGAGACCGTCGTTGCCAGGGACTTCGGTACGATTTCGCGTACTCATCGATGGACAGGCGCTGGGCAAGGCTCACGGGACCGACGTAGACGGCGAAGGCTACGGCACGGTTACGGAGCCGCGGATGTACCAACTGATTCGGCAACAGATGCCCATTATTGATCGGCGTTTTGAAATCGAGTTTCTCGGTGGGGGCGCGGAAGCATTTTCGTTCACCTTCGGCTGATAGTACGGCTCCCACTCAACGAATCTGGCTTCGATTCGGATGAACGCACAGGAGAACCCAGACCCCAGCGCCTACGTCAAAGAATTTGCAGGCAAGTCCGCCCGCAGAAACATCGAAGGAAGCATCGGGCATAATTTGCCTCAAGAGGCTTCGCAGGAGTTGGCCAATGCCACCATGGAAGCCGGCGGCTTCTAGTTGGCATCAATCTGCGAATACTTCACTAGATCATTGGAAAGGAAACGAAAATGACACAAGCTCAACCAGCAAGAGAACCAGGTCGAAGCGAAAAACCAGGCGTCGCGAGAGTGGACATGAAGTTCGAGATCGTCGTCATCCCCGTCTCGGATGTCGATCGCGCGAAGGAATTCTACGGGAGGCTCGGGTGGCGGCTCGACGCAGACTACGACAACGGTACCGACTTCCGCGTGATCCAGTTCACACCGCCTGGCTCCGGCTGCTCGGTCATCTTCGGCAAGAACGTCACCCCGGCGACACCCGGCTCCGCCCAGGGCCTGTACATGATCGTCTCCGACATCGAGGCAGGCCGCAAAGAATTGCTCGGTCACGGCGTCGAGGTCAGCGAAGTGTTCCACGGCGGTAACAACGTGTACGCAGGCCCGGACGAGCCCTACTTGTTTGGGCGGATCAGGGTCAGCGGCCCGGATCCAGAGCATCGCAGTTACCGCTCGTTCGCCTCATTCCGTGATCCGGACGGCAACGGCTGGCTGATGCAGGAGGTTACGACGCGACTGGCCGGCCGCATCGACTCCGGGGTAACGTCCTTCGCGTCAACAAACGATCTGATCAGCGCGCTTAAGCGCGCCGCAGTGGCTCACGGAGAGCACGAAAAACGCACCGGGCAAGCCGACCCGAACTGGCCAGATTGGTACGCCGCGTACATGGTGGCGGAGCAGCCCGGCAAAGAACTGCCGCAATGAGCGACTTCAACTGATTCGGCAGGCGAAGCCCAGTGTGGACTCGACAGTTCGAGATCGAGTTTCTCGATCCTTGCGTCGAAGTGTTTTCGTCCGTGTTCGGCTGACCTGATCGGAGGGGACAAGCTTCGAGTCCGCGCCGCTTCCCTACTTAAGGATTCCCGTAGCGTACTTCAGCGTGCGCCGCGTGGATTCGAACTGATATCGCGCCGCTGTGTCCGAGACATCCGCCTCGGTCTTCTGCAATTCTGCCGGGCTGAACTCCACCATCGAGCTCAGCCCGAGGTTGTAGCGGGACTGCGCCAGCTCCAGCGCCAAGTCCGCTTCCTGTTTGAATTCGCGCGTCACGCTCATGCGTTCCACCGTCACGACCGCCGCCGTGATCGTCCCGGCCGACCTCTCCGCGCGATCCTGCTCCTCTGCCTGCGTCGGTGTTCGGCCAAACCACCGCCACGCCACACCCGCTGCAATTAAATCCACACTCGTCTGTTTTTCATGGACACCTTCAGAATTCTCGAATGGGTTCGATTGCAAGAACTTACGGCAACGCTACCGTATTCTTCTTTTGGTCTGAGTCAGAAATATCAGGAAACAGATGGAGGGAGACGAAACCACAAATTGCCTTCGCGGAAAACCTGCAGGGCAGTTGGCTCTGGCGCTTCGACGATTTCTCGTATCGCATTCGGCTCCGGCACCGAAACGATAGACGTCCTCACAACTTCAAGTTCTGGCGCGCTCAGTGACTCAAATTTTTCTTTTGGCTTGAATCGCAGCAGCTCCGACGACGCAACCGTCGCCCGGAAACTCGGCAAATGGCTTACCGACTGCCCGCTGTTCCACGAGGATGCCGCCAGAAACGGGTTATACAAAAATGTAATCGCCAGCAGCAGGCACAACCATCCGCGCCCGCTCCACGGTTGCCGCGCGATCAAAACTTGCTCTTCGTTCTGCATCGTCTTCTCTTCTGACCATAATCTCTTCACCCCACCGGGTCAAGTATTCGTCGCATGAGCCGTTTTCTCTAAGCCCTTCGTTTTCACATTCATCTGAATTGCTCTTCCCGCAACCCCTTTGTTTTGATAGCCATCTGGACTGCCCAGGGCATGTCCAGCAACTACCTCTCTCGCGTTCATTTACCACGGGGGATTTGCGCGACGGACTTGTGGCCACTTTCTTCTTCCGTCTGCTACAATGAAATGTCTCGTTTTACAAATCTTCTATCAGCAGGAACTGACATGGCACTGAAGTGTGATCTCTGCGGCAAAGGGCCGCAATACGGCAACGTGGTTAGCCACGCCAACAACACGCGCCGCCGCCGCTGGAACCCGAACCTCAAGCGCGTTCGCGCCGTCGTCGCAGGTACGCACAAGCATCTTCGCGTTTGCACCGCGTGCATCCGCGCCGGCAAGGTGATCAAACCCGGAGCAGCCCGCGCACCGAAAGCTGCTTGAGCTAATTCCTTACACCCGATGCGCCCGAATACAGCGCGGATGGTTTCCTCTCCCACAGCGGGTCTGTTTCTCGCTGCGGTTTTTCTTTTGCCTTTGGCTGGCTGCGGCAACCCGGCTCAGCCGTCGCCGGATGTCTGGGCCAACGTCAACGGCACGGACATCAAGCGCGAAGCCGTGGACAAGTATTACCGCACGCGCGTGAGTCCCGAGGGCCAGGAACCTTCGCAGGAGGAATCTCTCTCCCTCAAGCTGAACATTCTCGATGAGCTTATCAACAACGAAATTCTTCTCGAGCGCGCCAAGAAACTGAATCTCGTCGCCAGCGACGGTGAAGTCGAAGACAAATTTACCGAAATGAAAAGTCCCTACACCGAAGATGAATTCCAGCGCCAGTTGAAAGAGCGCGGCATCACGGTGGACGATCTCAAGAGCGATCTGCGCCGCCAGCAATCCATCACGAAATTAATGAATCACGAAGTCGTCGCGAAAATCAGCATCAGCGATCAGGACATCGCGGACTTTTACAACGCGAACAAACAGCAATTCAATGTTGCGGAACCGCAGTACCGCATCGCGCAGATTGTCGTCACTCCGCGCAAGGAACCGGTGATTCGGAACCGCAAAAACGACGACGCCACAAACGAAGCGGAAGTGAGCCGCAAAGTGAAAATGCTCATGGACCGCTTGAATAGCGGTGCCGATTTTGCGCAGCTCGCGATGGATTATTCCGAGGACATGAATTCCGCGGCGACCGGCGGCGATCTCGGTTACGTTCCCGAATCTGCTCTCAACCAATCGGATCCGGCGCTGAAGCGTGTCGTCCTGGGATTGAAAGCGGGAGAAGTAAGTCAGCCCATCGCGCTGAAGGACGGCGTAAGAATTATTAAGCTGGTCGCGCGCGAAGCTCCGGGCCAGCGCGGCATTTCTGATCCGCAGGTGCAGCAGAACATTCGCGACACGTTGCGCAGCCGCAAGGAACAGCTTTTGAAAGCCGCTTATCTCGCGACGGTGCGCGACGAAGCCAAAGTGACGAATTATCTCGCGCGCCAAGTCATCGAAGCTGCCGGCAGATTGCCCGACGCGGCAAAGACTTCATTCCCCGCAAAGCAAACTACGCCGCAAAATTAAGCTACCTTTTCCAACATTTTCGATTTAAATCTTTTTTTCTGCGGTCTTAATCTCTACGGTCAGTCAACCCATGCGAGAAGATCTCCCGCGTTCACTGTTTGCCCTTCGCTAACAAAAAGTTTTTCCACGCGACCGCTTTTTGGTGAACGAATTTCGTTCTGCATCTTCATCGCTTCCACCACCAGCAAACCCTGGCCAACTTCCACGGGGTCTCCGGCGTTCACGAGCACGCGCACCACTTTTCCCGGCATCGGTGCAGCAATCTGCTGGCGGCCTTCCGCTTCGATTGAGCTGTGGCGACGGCCGCGCCAGGCGCGCGGATCTTCCACTTCCGCCGTGAATTCCGACACGCCGGTGTGAAGGGTCAGTGAACCATCGGGCAGAGGAGCCACGCGCACTTCGAATGATTCTCCTTCGAACAGAATCGAGAAAGTATTCGGCGCGACTTCGACAGCGTCGACGTCGAGAAGATTTCCGTCGAGGGAAATGCGCCATTTTTCCGAATTGCGCGCGAGTTCAACGACGCGCGTTTTTCCGCCGATTCGAACGTCGTATTTCATGGAGTGCGGTCCAGTTGGCGGTTGCGGCCGTCCATCTTCCATCTCGAGGACTTTTCCGGCTCGTTCGAATTGGCGGCGGATTCGTGCGAGACGTGCCACAGCGCGGCGGCAATTGCAGCGGCATCGGCCGCGCGCGAATTAGGATCGAGAGCAGAGTGTGGACGCTTCAGCATTTCGTCTAGCCATTTCGTGTGAATTTCCGAGCGAAGAAAATCCGGCTCGACAAGAATTCTGCGAAAGAGGGCCGTGTTCGTTTTGATTCCGGTGACGGTGTATTCCTCAAGCGCGCGCCGCAACCGCGCGATAGTTTCCTCGCGGCTGTTTCCCCAAGCAATTAATTTTGCGAGGAGCGGATCGTAGTCCATCGGCACGGTCCAGCCGGAATAGACGCCCTCATCAAGACGGATTCCCGGGCCGCTTGGCGCGCGGCGTGAAAGGATTTTTCCAGGCGACGGGAAAAAATTATTTTCGGGATCTTCGGCGTAGAGACGAACTTCCATGGCGTGACCGCGCGGCGTGATGGATTCCCACGCAAACGGCAGGCGATGGCCCGCGGCAATAGCGATTTGGAGTTTCACCAAATCGAGTCCTGTAACTTGCTCCGTCACGGGATGCTCGACCTGGAGGCGCGTATTCACTTCTAGGAAGTAATAGTTGTAGTGAGCGTCCACGAGAAATTCCACGGTGCCTGCGTTGACGTAACCGCTGGCGCGTGCGATGCGTACCGCGGCGTCGCCCATGCGTTTGCGCAGCTCCGGCGTCATGATCGGCGAGGGCGCTTCTTCAATTACTTTTTGATGGCGACGTTGCACAGAACATTCGCGCTCGCCGAGAGAGACGACGCGGCCGTGCGCGTCGGCAAGAATTTGAATTTCGATATGGCGCGGCTTTTCCAGATATTTTTCGACGAAGACGCTGGGATTACCGAAGGCGTTCATGGCTTCGGAAGAAGCATCGCGGAATGCGGAAAGGAATTCTTCATCGCTCGAAACGAGACGCATGCCTTTTCCGCCGCCGCCTGCAACTGCTTTTAGCAAAACCGGATAGCCCATGCGCTGGGCGAGCGCTTGCGCCTCTTCGGGTTTTTCAATCGGATCGTTTGTTCCGGGAACGGTCGGGACGTCCACACCGCGCGCGAGAGTGCGGCCCGCGGTTTTTGAGCCGAGCGCTTCCATCGCTTCGGCACTGGGGCCGATGAACGTAAGCGCAGCGGCCGAGCATGCACGGGGCAGCGCCGGATTTTCCGCAAGGAAACCGTAGCCAGGATGCAGGGCGTCGCAACCCGCGTGGCGGGCCACATTCATCAATTTATCCAGGCAAAGATAGCTTTCGCGCGAGGGGGCGGGGCCAATGGGATAGGCTTCGTCTGCCAGACGAACATGGAGGGAATTCCGGTCCACTTTGCTGAAGACGGCGACGGATTTGATACCGAGTTCGCGGCAGGCGCGGATGATGCGTACAGCGATTTCGCCGCGATTGGCGATGAGGATTTTGCGGAACATGGGGATTTTGGAATGCAAAGAAATACTAGCACGGGGGTTGTCGGCTCCATCCGAAGCATTTCATTTGCGTGTTCAATTGCTTCAGGTGTAAGAAAGTCTTTCCGGGAAGGGTGATGAACCATGAAAAGAAAATGGATAGCGGCAAGTGCAGCGTATCTGCTTGCGGGACTGCTGCTCTCGGCGCAAGAAGCGGCGATTGCGCCTCCGGAGAGCATGGTGGTAGACAGCGTTCCGAGCATGCCGGCATCGCTGGCCGAGACGATAGGCCGCTACACGGAAGGTCGCAACGCGTTTCAGACGGATTGGCATCCGACACGGCGGGAAATGATCATTGGGACGCGGTTCGGAAACACATACCAGGCGCATTTGGTCAAAATGCCAGGGGGCGCGCGACAACAATTGACATTTTTCCCGGAACCTGTTTATGGCGCCTCGTATCACCCCAAGGGGGGCGACTACTTGCTATACACAAAGGACGTTGGCGGCGGTGAGTGGTATCAATTTTTCCGCTACGAGATGGAGACTGGCGAAAGCACGCTGGTGACTGACGGAAAGTCCCGCAACACTTCGGCGCATTGGTCATCGCGTGGAGATTTGATCGCGTATGTCTCGACTCGCCGCAACAATCAGGACACTGATTTGTGGGTGATGAATCCGGCGGACCCGAAAACGGATCACCTACTGACGCAATTGAGCGGCGGCGGCTGGGAGCCGCAAGACTGGTCGCCGGACGACAAGAAGATTCTGTTGATGGAAGGCATTTCAATCAACGAAACGTATTTGTGGCTGGTAGATTCCGCGACCGGGGAAAAAACGGAATTGACGCCCCGCAAGACGAACGAGCAAGTCGCGTATGGCAACGCGCATTTCAGCAAGGATGGAAAAGGCGTTTATGTCACGACGGACAAGGATTCGGAGTTTCAGCGACTGGCCTACATCGACCTGGCGACGAAGAAAATGAAAGTCATCACGCCGGACCTCTCCTGGGACATTGACGAGTTCCAGCAATCGTGGGATGGCAAGTCGATCGCGTTCGTGAGCAATGAGGATGGACTCAGCAAGGTGCACATAGTGGACACAGCCACAGGCACGGAGCGTTCGATGCCGCAGCTGCCCGTCGGACTAATCAGCGGGCTGATGTGGCATCGAAACAATCGCGATCTCGGATTTGGCCTGGAGACAGGAAGCACAACTGGAGATTGTTACTCGCTGGATGTAAGCACGGGGAAAGTGGAACGGTGGACGACGAGCGAGACCGCTGTGAATCCTTCGGGCCTGCGCAATGCGGAGCTTGTGCGCTGGAAAACATTTGATGGCCGGAGCATTTCAGGATTTTTGTACCGGCCGCCGGCGAAGTTCACCGGCAAGCGTCCGGTCTTCATCATGATCCACGGCGGACCGGAGGGCCAATCACGGCCGGGCTTCCTCGATTCCGACAATTTCTATCTGAGGGAATTAGGAATCGCCATACTCTTTCCCAACGTGCGGGGCTCCAAAGGGTACGGCAAGGGGTTCACCAAGCTCGATAACGGATTCCTGCGAGAGGGCAGCTATAAGGACATCAACGCGCTGTTCGATTGGATCGCCACGCAGCCTGACCTGGACGCGAGCCGCATTGCAGTAACCGGCGGAAGCTACGGCGGGCACATGACACTGGCGATTTCCACATTTTACAGTGACCGCATCCGCTGTTCGATCGATATCGTGGGACCATCGAACCTGGTCACGTTTCTAGAAAACACGGAAGCCTACAGGCGAGACTTACGGCGTGTCGAGTACGGCGACGAGCGCGATCCGAAGATGCGCGAATTCCTGGAAAGAATCGCACCGATGAACAATGTGGAGAAAATCAAGAAGCCCATGATGGTCGTGGCGGGAAAGAACGACCCGCGGGTTCCAGTGAGCGAAAGTAATCAGATCGTCGCCGCGCTGAAAAAACAAGGCACGCCCGTCTGGTATCTGATGGCCAAAGACGAGGGCCATGGATTTCAGAAAAAGGCGAACCGGGATTTCGAGTTCTACGCGACCGTCGCATTCCTGAAGGAATATT
>WNFQ01006323.1_pt1 | contig 17116 bp, 19 predicted proteins | sample 5400171 | NCBI WGS metagenome assembly WNFQ01 (sample SAMN13153356, study PRJNA577476) | soil metagenome | isolation source: 20 cm soil under Madrone tree | place: USA:California | collected 2016-06-14 | reverse complement strand
GGCGGACGAAGTTCCCGGCAACAGCGCGCGCATCGGCCTTTACTCCGTGTTCTTTCACGTGAAGGCAGACGATCTTTCAGGGCCCTACGTGCCTCCCGGCGCCAACATCGATGCCAAGAACCTGACCACCCTGTATCTGGGATACGTGAGGCGCCTGTCCTCACACTTCGATGTGGAACTGGCAATAGGCTACCCGCCGCTGCAGAAGACCGAGGGCAAGGGGCCCGCCACTCTGGGTTCGGTGCCTTACAATGGACAAGTCATCGCGACGGCCCGTTGGCTGGCGCCGACCCTGCTGGTCGAATACAAGTTCTTCGACGAGAATTCCAAGCTGCGTCCCTACATCGGCGCCGGCGTCAACTACACCGCTTTCTACGATCGGAATTCGACCGCACAGGGCAACGCAGTCAGCGGGGGCCCCACCAAGCTTTCGCTGACCTCGTCGGTGGGACCGGCCGGCACGGCGGGCCTCGCGTATAATATCGGGGGCCATTGGAATGTGTACGCTTCCTATTCGATCTCCCAGGTGAAAACCAAGCTCAGGGCCGATACCGCGGGCGTCATCCGTACCTCTCACCTCAGTTTCGGGCCGCAGGTCTTCATCGCGTCCGTGGGTTATTCCTTCTAGCCGCGTGCATCGCGGGACGCTCCCGTGAACTCCGCGGCCAATTCCTTGGCGGCCTTGACCAGGACCGACGTGTCGGCCCCCACTGCGACGAACAAGGCACCCCGCTCCAAGTACTCGTGCGCGAGCTGCCGGTCCGAGGTGAGCGTGCCCGCCGCCTTACCCGCCCCTCTTACCGTCGCGATTCCCTGGAGTATGGCAGCCCGTACCGCCGGATCGGAGGGCTTGCCGAGCAAGCCCATCGACGCCGCCAAATCCGCGGGACCGAAGAAGACCCCGTCGACACCATCCACCGCGGCAATGCGCTCGAGATGGGTCAATGCATTGACGGACTCCACTTGGACGAATACGCACATTCCTGCTCGGGCGTTTCGACCATGGGAATGATGAGTGTCTGCGCGCCGATATCCAGGTATTGCTTGATCAACTCCGCCGTGGCGTGCACGGGACGCACGATGGGATGAACCGGATACGGCGCCATCGCCTGCAATTGCCGCAGCACGCTGCGCGGATCGTTGGGCGCATGCTCGGCATCGATTACCAGACAATCGAAGCCGACGGTGGCCAACAGCTCGGCGGCGTAGGAATCGGCCAGTCCCACCCACAGCCCGATTTGCGGCTTTCCCTCGCGCAACGCCCGCTTGAATCCATTGGTCGGTAGTTCCATCACGAGCCTCTCCCAAGGATCAGACAAAACGCATCGATATGCCGCCGAGCGCGCCATAGTCGGCGTGCAGCACATCGCCGCGCGCGACGTTGGTCGGCCTCGTGAACGAGCCGCCGAGGATGATGTCTCCGGCTCTCAAGGTTTCGCCGTATGGCGCGATCTTGTTGGCCAGCCACGCGACGCCCGCGGCGGGATGATTCAGCACGGCCGCCGCGAGGCCGGTTTCCTCGATCACCGCATTCTTGTAGAGCAGCGCCCCGACCCAGCGCAGATCCACCGCATCGGGCTTGACGGGCTGACCGCCGACGACGATGCCCGCGTTGGCGGCAAAATCCGCGATGGTGTCGAACACCTTGCGCGGCGCCCGGGTGTCGCGGTCGAATTGCTCGATGCGTGCGTCGATGATCTCGAGCGCCGGAGTCACATAGTCGGTGGCTCTCAGAACGTCGAAGAGGGTCACGCCGGGTCCCGTCAACGGCGAGCGCAATACGAACGCCAGTTCCACTTCCACGCGCGGCGCGATGAAGCGTTCGACGGGTATGTCGCTGCCCGTCGCAAAGAACATATCGTCCATCAGCGGCGCGTAGTCCGGCTCCGTGATCTGCGATGCCTGCTGCATGGCGCGCGACGTGAGACCGATCTTGCGGCCCTTGATGCTGCGGCCGTCGGCCATTTCCAGCCTGACCCATTCGCTTTGAATGGCGTATCCGTCTTCGACGGTCATGCCGCGATGCTCCAACGAAAACTGGCGCAGCTGGGTCCGGCTCTTGCGCGCGTCGTACAGACGCCGGGCCAGCAGTCGAATGGTTTCGGTCGGCAACATGTAGGATTTCTCTCCCGCGCCCGCTCGTCAGGTTTTCTTGAATCGCGCGTGCAGATTGTTGTGCTTGAGGGTGCCGGCTTCGCTGAATTCGTTGAGCTCGAGCGAGAGCGCCAGACCCTGCTTCGCAAATTGCTCCGCGAAATGCGCCTTCATGATGTCGAACAGGCCGGTGCAGGCCGCTTGCTTGGCAGGGTCGCCGCGGCCCGCGCCGATCTTCAGGATGGCATGCACGAATCCCGCATCGCCGGCCGTCCCGTCGGCTATGCAGTACTCCTCGCACGCGATCGCGCGCACGCGCACGCCCCCGGGCGGAAACACGGCGGCCCCGTCGACGCGCAGCCCCGTCATGAACTGCGCGAGCTTGCCGCAAAGCTCGCCGAAGCGGCCCGCGTCGCGAAGATTGGCGCTGTACTCCAAGGTCATGTGCGACATGGCTTAAGTACCAATGGCCATGGTGGCGACGGTGCAGCCCACCGCAAAAATCGGGATGGCGCGGTAATATCGGAGGCGGCCCAAACCTTGCGCCGCCGCTGCGATGCTGATGAAGGTGCGAATCTCGAATCCCCCCTGGCCTGCGTCGCGATAGGTGGCCTCGTCCGTATACGACAACATCGCGCGCCGGTCGTTGCTTTGCCAGCGCCGCAGAAATTCCCGGTCCCACGATTCGTTGATCTTTCCGGAGTCCGGTGTCGCCGGCCAGTGCGAAATGCCGCCGGTACCGACCAGGGCGATGCGTTCCGGCGCAAGGTCCGCGGCGCGGCGCAAGGCCTCGCCCAGCGTCCATGCGCGATGCAACGGCGCGAGCGGCGGTCCCTGGCAATTGATGTTCACGGGGATGACCGGTAGATCGTAGCGGGGAGTGAGAAAACTCAAGGGCACCATGACCCCGTGGTCGAACTTCCACTCCTCCGCATACGCGAGATCCACGGTCTGCATCATTTCGCCGATCAGGCGCCTCGACAGCGGCGCGTTGCCGGGAATGGCGGTGCGGGCAATGCCCAGCCACTCCGGATCTTCGATCGGTCCTTCGTAGCTCTCCGCCAGCCCCATCGCGAATGCCGGCATGTTGTTCATGAAGAAATTGGCGAAATGCTCGGCGGCGACGATGACCAAGGCATCCGGTTTGGCGGCAGCGAGCTCGGCGGCCATGCCACGGTAGGCGCCATAGAGTTCGTCGACGATGGGGCGGTCGGCCATGTGCGCCCGTCCGGTGATGCCGGGAGCATGGCTGCAGATGCCCGCGAACACGAGGCTCATAGGTCGGCCATTTTCTCGTCCAGCCGGGTCGTCATGGCATAGACGCCGGCGCGAACCGGGCCGTGACGGCTGACGCCGGCGCGCATCGCGGCGATGTAATCGGCCCATGGCATGCCGAGAAAAGCCGCATAGTGCATGAGCAGTTGTCCATTCGCGCCCAGGACGTAGATCAATCCGATATCTCCCGCCTCGAGCGCACCGCGCTCCTCGCCGCTGAGATCGTAGCGGTCGAGGACTCCCGGCAGATCGGCGCGGCACTGCCGCTGCAGATCGCGGTCGCGATTGATGTCGAACAAGAACTTCTGCAATTGATATAGGCTCATGATTGAGTTCAGGCTGCGTCATCGCCCCAGTGCGGAATGTGGTGCGCGCCCAGGCTCACACAGACGTTCTTGGGCTCGAGGAACACCTCGTAGCTCCAGGTGCCGCCTTCACGGCCGACACCCGAGGCCTTCGTGCCGCCGAACGGCTGCCGCAGATCGCGGACGTTCTGGCTGTTCACGAAACACATGCCGGCCTCGATGGCGGCGGCCACGCGGTGCGCCCGCCCGAGATTTTCACTCCAGACGTAGCTGCTGAGTCCATAGGCGATGTCATTCGCCTTGGCGATCGCGTCGGCCTCGTCCACGAACGGAATCAGGCAGGCCACCGGCCCGAAGATCTCGTCCTGCGCAATACGCATGCGGTTGTCGACGTCGGCGAACACGGTGGCCTTGACGAAATTTCCCCGATTGAGCGGCGCGGCCAAGGCGGGCGGCTCGACTCCGCCGCACATCAATGCCGCCCCCTCCTTGGGGCCCATCTCGATATAGCGCCGGACTTTTTCCAGGTGATTCGCGCTGATCATGGGCCCGATGATGGTCTTGTCGTCGAGCGGATCGCCGACCACGATGCGCCGAGCACGCTCGGTGAACTTCCCGACGAACTCGGCGTAAATGGATTTCTGCACCAGGATGCGCGAACCCGCGGTACAGCGTTCGCCGTTGTTGGAGAAAATCATGAAGAGGGCCGCGTCCAGCGCGCGCGGCAGGTCCGCATCCTCGAACACGACAAAGGGGCTTTTGCCCCCCAATTCCATGGAGAATTTCTTCAGGCCCGAAGCTTTCACGATGCGGTTTCCCGTGGCCGTCGAACCGGTGAAGGAAATCGCCCGCACATCGGGGTGCCGGCACAGGGGCTCGCCGGCTTCGGCGCCAAACCCGTGCACGATGTTGAGCACCCCGGCGGGAATTCCGGCCTCCAGGGCCAGCTCGCCCAAGCGCGCCGCCGACAGCGGCGACAGCTCGCTCATCTTGAGGACGGCGGTATTGCCGAACGCGAGCGCCGGCGCGACTTTCCAGGTCGAGGTCATGAACGGCACATTCCAGGGTGAGATCAACGCACAGACGCCCACCGGGTGGAACAGCGTGTAGTTGAGGTGCGTCGTGGTGGGATAGGTGTGACCGTCCACCCGCACGCACATTTCCGCGAAGTAGTAGAAATTATCGGCCGAGCGCGGCACCAATTGCTTGGCGGTCTGCGCGATCACCTGGCCGGTGTCCCGTGTTTCCGTCCCGGCGATCTCCGGCACATGTTTCGCGATCAAGTCGCCGAGCTTGCGCAGCAGCGCCGCCCGCTCATGGGAGGGCCTGCCGGCCCATGCGGGAAAAGCCGCCTTGGCGGCCGCGACGGCGGCGTCGACCTCCCGTTCGCCGCCGCGCGCCACCTCGGCCAGAACTTCCTGGGTGGCGGGATTGATGGTCTCGAAGTAGTCGCTGCTCGGGTGAGCTGCGCCATCGATCAAATGTTGGATCTGCATGCTTCGCCTTTCAACGGCCGAATTCATCGTCCGCCGCAATCGTGTTGACCAGTCGGCCGAGGCCGTCGATTTCAGAGGTTACGACGTCACCCGGCATCACATTGACCACCCCCTCCGGCGTACCGGTGAGTATCACGTCGCCCGGCGACAGCGTCATGAACGCGCTGAGATACTCGATCAGAGAGGGAACGTCGACAATCAGGTCGCGGGTATTGCCGGTCTGCGTCAGATTGCCGTTGACGAATGTTCGCAAGCCGAGGTTCCCGGCATCAGCGACATCGGCCGCGTCCACGAACCAGGGACCCAAGACCGTGGCGCCATCGCGATTCTTGGCGCGCAGATTGGGGCGATACCAGTTCTCCAAGTAATCCCGAACGGCGTAGTCGTTGGCGATGCAGTACCCCGCCACATGCGCCAGGGCCTGCGATCGCGCAACCTGCTTGGCCGTGCGCCCGATGACCACCGCCAGCTCGCACTCATAATGCATGAATTTCACCCCCGACGGCCGACGGGTCACCCCACGATGACCGAGCAGGGTGCCGGGACCTTTGAGAAATACCAAAGGTTCGTCCTGGGCCTTGAACGCCAGCTCCTTGGCGTGATCGGCGTAGTTGAGGCCGAGCGCGATCACCGTGCCGGGTTCGAACGGCGGCAGCCAAACGACGTCCTCGGCGGCGACGACGCGCCCGTCGGCGAGCTGCAGATCCTCGTGGCCCGGCGACTGGGACGATTGCGACTGGGGCAGCGGCGCCGGAGTCGCATCATGAATAGCGCCGGCATACGCGACGCGGGCGCGCATCATGCGGGGGCTTCCATGAACGGATTGCGCAGGCTGCCCAAACCGTCGATTTCGATCGTCACGATCCCACCCGAGCTTACGCGCGGCGCGGGTCCCGCGGCGCCCAGCGCAAGCACGTCTCCCGGCGCCAAGGTCATGAAATCGGTGACGTCCGCCAGCAATCGTGCCGCCGGGCGGATCAAGTCGGCGGTGCTCGCGGTTTGCATCAACGCCCCGTCTAGATAGGTGCGGATGGCCAGCGCGTCAGGATTCGCTACCGCGGCGCGCGCGGTGACCGCGGGTCCCAGCGGGCAGTACCCGTCCCGTGCTTTGAATCGAACGGACGGGCGATGATAGTTGGAATGCGGAATACTCACGTCGGCCACGATGAGATATCCCGCCACGTAATCCAAGGCCCGCGACTCGGACACCCGGCACGCCGTGCGGCCGATGACCAATCCCAGGCTGGCGCCGACTTCGAGTTCGGAAGTGCCGGCCGGAATCATCACGACACTACCCGACGCGGCCAGGGTATTGCGCGGCTTGATAAAGAGCACGGGAGCATGGGGCGGCGCGTCATACGGAGGCCGGAACACCGCGTCGCCGAGCACCGCGAGCGCCGAGCGGTGGTTCAACAGGGCGCCGTACACCGCGCCGCTCAATCGATAGGGCGGGACGTCGAACGGTATCGAGAAACAGCCTGCGCCAGCCTGCATCTGCCCATCCATGCGAATTTCGCAATATTCTCTTCTAGCGAGATTCACTAATATATTAGTAATATGCCGCCATGTAAATTACTATGTCAAGACTGGGTTGTCGCGGGGAAACGATGAATCCTGAATCGGGAAAATTGAGGCACCGCAATCTGCCCCTGCTGCTGTTGCAGGCGCGCGAGCACGTGATCGCCCGTTTCAGACCCATTCTCAATGCGCACGGCATCACGGAACAGCAATGGCGCATCGTGCGCGCCCTGATCGACACCGGGCCGCTGGAGCCGCGCGAAATCGGCGACCTGTGCCGCATTTCGAGCCCCAGCCTCGCCGGCGTGCTGTCGCGCATGGAAGAACTCGGCTACATCAAGCGCAAGCGCCTCGATCACGATCAGCGCCGGCTGCGCGTTTCGCTCACGTCGCGCAGCCGTACCCTGGCCGCCCGCATGGCCCCGCAGATCGAAGCAACGTACCGCGACATCGAGACGGTGATCGGGGGGGAGTTTTCGATGCGTTTCTACCGGGCACTGGACGAACTGATCGGCGCGCTGTCGGTGCGCGCGCCGAACACATCCGCGGATGAGTAAATTAAAGCGACCGATGGGGCATTAGATGGCAGAGGGGGCATCGGCAATGAGTACTGGAACCGCTTTCCTGAAGAACACCTGGTATGTCGCGGCGTGGTCTCACGAAATTGCCGCGGACGGCATGCTGGCGCGCACCATCACCCGGGTTCCACTGCTGTTCTGGCGCGACGGCGCGGGCGGGGTCGTGGCGCTCGACGATCGCTGCTGCCACCGCGCGGCACCCCTGTCGAAGGGGCGCCGGGAAGGCGACAATATTCGCTGCATGTACCACGGATTGCTGTTCGACAAGACCGGCAAATGCATAGAAATCCCCTCGCAGAACTTCATTCCACCGGCCGCCAAGGTGCGCGCCTATCCCGTGGTCGAACGGTTCAAATGGGTGTGGATCTGGATGGGCGATGCGGACAAGGCGGATCCCTCGCTGATCCCCGACACGCACACCCTGGACGACGCGGGCTGGCGCGGCACGCCGGGTTATCTGCACTACCACGCCAATTACCTGCTGATCACCGACAACCTGCTCGATTTTTCCCACCTGTCGTACGTGCACGAAACCACGCTGGGGGGCTCGGCCAAGTACGCCGGCATTCGCCCCAAGGTGACGCGCAACGGGCGCAGTGTGCGGGTGGAACGCTGGCTGATCGATGACGAGCCCGCGCCGTTCTTGCGGAAATTGAAGACCTGGCCGGGCAACGTCGATCGCTGGAATGTCTACGATGTAGTCCTCCCCGGGGTCCTGTTGATGGACTCGGGGAGCGCTCCGACCGGCACGGGCGCGCCGCAGGGCGACCGCGTGGACGCGGCGCAATTTTTCGGTTGCCAGGCGGTCACGCCTGAAACGGAGAAGACCTCGCACTATTTCTTTCAACAATCGCACGGATTCGCGCTCGACGATCCGTCGGTCACCGAAAACCTGAGGCAAAGCGTTCTCGCGGGGTTTCAAGAAGATATGGATATCATCCTCGCGCAGCAGCACATCCTCGATCTTGCTCCCGACGCACCCATGCTGGCGATGCGCATGGATACCGCCCTCGCGAGTTTCCGCACCCTGGTGGAAAAAGCGATTGCCGAGGAGCGCGCCGAATCATGCGCATAGCGGCGTTGCTCATCGGAATCCTCGTCGGAATTATCGGCGCGAGCTTGGATGGATCGGATCGATCCAATACACCTCTTCCACCCGCTCCGCGGCGTCGATATTGAGGTTGACGACCACTGACTCATTGTCGCTGCGGACCAGCACGCACTCGAGCGGCGTGTCGCTCGAACGGTTGATCTCCTGGTGCGGCACATAGGGCGGCACGAAGATGAAATCGCCGGCATCCGCCTCGGCGACAAACTCGAGCCGTTCGCCCCAACGCATCCGCGCCACGCCGCGCACGACGTAGATGACGCTCTCGAGCGCGCCGTGGTGGTGTGCGCCGGTCTTGGCGTTCGGGTGAATGATGACCGTCCCGGCCCAGATCTTCTGCGAACCGCGGGCCGCATTCACGGCCGCGGCGCGCAGCATGCCGGGCGTCTGCGGCGTGTTGCTGTCCAGCCGGTCGCTTTTGATGACTTTGACGCCGTCGACGCGCCAGTCACGCTGGGAATTCGGCATGATGAGGTCCTCGAATACGGGCACACTAATCCAGTTCGGCCGATGCCCGCAAGAAGCGGCCCTTGCAGTCACTCTTTGGCACGTAAACAAGGGGGCCGATTCGCGATACGCTCTCGGGGTAGGCTCGATACCGAGCGTCCGGCGCTCAGGATCAAAACAATAGGAAGAGTCATGGGCTACGTGGAAAGAAATCTTTTGCCGAACGAGCAAATTACCTATCGGGCAACGCTCCACTGGATCATCTATACCCTCCCGGCTTTCGTATTCCTGATCGCAATTCTCGTGGCACTGGGCGGTGGCGGCTGGATTGCCGGTAGTGCTATAGGCATCATCGGCCTTGTTCTCTTTCTCCCGCCTTGGATTAAGTCAAATAGTTCCGAATTTGCCATCACCAATAAGCGCGTCTTGATCAAGGTAGGGCTCATCCGCCGGCACTCCCTGGAATTGCTATTGCAAAAAGTCGAAGGAATCGGCGTGGATCAGAGTGTCCTCGGTCGAATCCTCGGATACGGAACAATTACCGTATCGGGAGTCGGCGGCACCAGGGAGGCATTCCCGATGATCTCGAGTCCCCTGGAATTTCGGCGCCAGGTCCAAGCCAGCCTCGCTTCGTAACAACTGCCTCTTCGTAACAACTGCCTCTTGCTTTTCGGCCGTCCCCAATCCCGGGGGATAAGCCTGTGCACAACCTGAGACCTGTCACCCAAACGCCACGGACTTTCAGCCGTTTGCACTCATCTGCTTAATTTTTGACCACTCGCGGCCCCGGGGTGCAAACTAAGAAGGTAAGGAGGCCGACAAATAATACCCGCATGGACGCCATTCGCTTTACCGAACGAGCAACCAACCCGTTGAATTCTTTCGACCCGGAAGGTGCGGCCGTCGACCACGAGGGCTGCGGCGGCGCAGCCTAGCCCGCGAGCGCCTTGATCAGCACATCCCAGTAGGTCAATCCGTTGTAGAACTCGTTTACGCGGATTCGCTCGTTGAGACCGTGCGCGAACTGTTCGCTGTCCATGATGAAGACACCGCCCACCCCGTAGGTGGGAATCCCCGCATTGCGGAACACGGCGCCGTCGGTTGCATACGCAGCTTGAGTCGGCACCACCGGCGCCCCGGGATCCGATGCCTGAACAGCCTTGGCTACCGCGCTCATGACGTCAGCGCGCATCGGCGAGGCACTCGACACGAGCGCCTCGTAGCCCTGCCGCACGTCGACCTTCGGCCCCACCAGTCCCTGCAAAGTCTTTTGCACGTCCGCGGCACTGGTGCCCGGAAAGATCCGGCAGTTGATGGTGGCGGTCGCCGACTGCGGCAGCGCATTTTCCGCGTGGCCTCCGTTGAGCATGGTGGCCACGCACGTGGTCCGGAGCCGGCCGATGAAGGCCGGAGTCTTCGCGATCTCGGCCGCTGCCGCCGCGTTGCCCGGATCGGCTGCAAAACGCGCCATGGCTTCGCCGAGCGGTCCCTTGGTCGCGACACTCGCCGCCTTGAAATCGCCGAGGGTCCACTCATTCCACATCACCGGAAATTGGTAGCGCTGCACCGCCTTCAGCGCGTCGGCGAGCTCGTAGATCGCGTTGTCGGGACGCGGCGCGGAACTATGGCCGCCGGGATTGTGCGTGGTCAGGAGATATTCAGCCGAGCTCTTTTCGGCGCCTTGCACGTAGAAAATGAGCGGTTTGGCCGTGCCCTCGCTGAGCACACCGCCGCCGCCGTCGCCGTTGAGAGCGAATTCCGCGTCGACCAGGTCCCGATGCGTGGTCACGAGATCGCTTGCCGTTGCCTGCGCGGTTTCCTCATCACCGCTGAATGCGATGATGAGATCGCGAGTGGGGACGAAGCCTTCCGCTTTGAGCCGCAGGAAGGTCGCGGTCAGCAGCGCCACTTCCTGTTTGACGTCCGATGTGCCGCGGCCGAAGAAGAAGCCGTTCTCCTCGATGAGACGGTAAGGATCTCGCTGCCAGTCGCTGCGTTTCGCGGTGACCACGTCCATGTGGGCCAAGAAGGCGATCGGCCGTCCCCCTCTGCCATTGCCCCGGTAGCGTACGACCAATGATGCGGTCTCGCCCAGCGGCAGGATGTGGATGTCGGCGGCGGGGAAGCCGCCGGCCTCGAGCGTTTCCGCGAGATACTTCGCGACCAGGGGGACATTCGCCTTACCGATCGAGCTTTCGATGCCGACGATGTGGGCAAAAATCTCTCGCGCCTGCGCGCGCACCGCCTCCGGCGCCGCGGTGGGAGTGGCAGTGGGAGTACCGGAGGCCGGAGAGCCGACGACGGCCAGACTCGCGGCAAGTGCCCCGGCACACAAGCAAACGCCCAAACGTCGCAATCCCATCATTTTAAGCACTCCCCGTAGCGATTTTTCTACGATAGCTGCGAGAATAACCGAACCGATGAACCCCAGCGTTCGAATTCCCATTTGGACCATCGCCGCCCCGGTGTTTGCGGGAGCCGTACTCGTCGCCGCCGGATTCGGATTGGGCGGAATTATCGTCGCCTTCGTCTCGCTGGGTCTTGCCGCGAGCGTCTTCGCCGCAGTCCATCATGCCGAAGTGATCGCCCAACGGGTGGGCGAACCCTATGGCACCCTGGTATTGGCGCTTGCGGTTACGCTGATCGAGGTTGCGCTCATCGTGTCGTTGATGGCCGCGGGTGGGGAGGAAGCGGCCGGCTTGGCGCGCGACACGGTATTCGCGGCCGTAATGATCATTCTGAACGGCATCATCGGCCTGTGTCTGCTCGTGGGCGGCCTCACGCACCGCGAACAGACCTTCAGCCTCGACGGCGTCAGTGCGGCGCTGGTTGCGTTGGCGACCATCGTCATCATGACGCTGATTTTTCCCAACTACACCGTGACCACGCCCGGGCCGTACTATTCCTCCAGTCAGCTGATACTGATCGCCGTCGTGACGCTCGTGATCTATGGCACATTCGTCCTTGCCCAAACCATCGGCCACCGGCAGTACTTTCTGCAGGATGATGAGGCCGAGAAGTCGACGCAGCACACGGCGCTGCCGAGCAACACGGTAGCGGCCTCGAGCGCCGGCCTCTTGCTGATGTGCCTGGTAGCGGTGGTGCTGCTGGCGAAAGAGCTGGCCCCCAGCCTCGAGGCGGCGGTGTTGAAGATGGGAGCCCCGGAAGCGCTGGTCGGAGTGATCATCGCCGGCATCGTGCTGCTTCCGGAAGGGCTGGCCGCGCTTCGGGCCGCGCGCGCGAATCATCTGCAGACCAGTCTCAACCTTGCCCTGGGGTCGGCGCTTGCCAGCATCGGACTGACCATTCCCGCCGTCAGTTTCGTGTCGCTCTATACGAATTCCCGCCTGCGCTTAGGGATAGACGCCAAATCTTCGGTGCTGCTCCTGCTCTCGCTGTTCGTGGCGGTGCTGGTGCTGCGAACCGGGCGCACGATCATCCTCCACGGCGTCGTGCTGCTGACCATTTTTGTCGTTTACCTGTTCACCATCATCGTGCCATAGGCCGCCATCGCCGCGCCGCGGCTCACCCTCATCGCGTAGGCCGGGCTCGGGCGTGCATCAGCTGCGCGCGGCAACCTCATCGATATGCCTGAGCAGATCCGCAGGATCTTCATAGACGCGGAAGGCGCCGGCGCGTGCCAGTTCCTCTTCCCCGTAGCCGCCGGACAACAACCCCACGCCGAGCCCACGCGCGCGCTGCGCAGCGATCATGTCCCAGATGCTGTCGCCGAGCACCAGCGAGTCGCGAATATCGACGCCCAGGCGGTCGGCCGCCGTGAGAAACAAATCGGGATCGGGCTTGGCGTATTTGACCTGATCGCGCGTGACCACCGGCACCTTGGCCGGATCGACACCGAGCGCGGCGAGATTGTGCCCGGCGGTTTCCATTCGCCCGCTGGTCGCGATTGCCCAGGGCATGCCTTGCGCGGTGAGATAATCGAGCAACTCGCGCGCACCGGGCAGCGGCTGAACGCTGGCCGACAGCTCGCGGTAGGCCTCGGCATGGCGTACGCGAAGCCGCTCCAGACGCTCGGGCGTGTTGTCGAACCCGGTCTCGCGCAACAGGATGTTCGCGAACAAACCGCCGCTCATGCCGATCTTGCGATGAATGCGCCACACCGACAGCGGAATGCCTTCCTGATCCAGCGAAGATTTCCATGCGAGCACATGCTGGTACACGCTGTCGATGAGCGTGCCGTCGAGATCGAAAAGAAAAGCTGTCTTGTTGCGTGCCATGCGCCGCGCTCAAGGCCGCCGCGCCGGCGGCCGCCGCATCGGCGCCGCGAGATAGCAGCCGAACTCTTTGACGAAGTCGACCGAGACGCGGGCATGAACGCGGCCCTGACGGTCGAGGAACTCGGCCTCCTCGTCCAGCGGCACGACCGCCCCGTGCCATACGTTGGGGTGCAGGTACAGGCCGCGGCCGCCGTCGCACCAGAAAGTCACGAACTTTTCCGGAGTCACATCGTCTCCCGGCGGCGCCAGCGGAATGACGAAACTCTGTCCGTTGAGGGGATAGAAAAGCTGACCGCCGTCCGGATGATAGTTCGCGCGCCAGATCAGGGCGCGCTCGCGCGATCGGTCGCAGGCGCCGGCGGCGGCTTCTTCCGGCCAGTTGCTCCAGCCGAATAGATAGCTGTCGCCCACCGCATTGTTTCGCGCATACAGAGTCTCGCCCTTCCAGCAAAACTCGAACAGCCCCTCGGTGACTCCACCCTGATCGCCGGAATTCGGGTCGATGGGCCGCCACCCTTGCGCCGGCCAGCGGACGATCTCGATGGGGAAGGTTTTGGGATCATCGACGAGACGGCCAAAGCCTTCCAGACTGGCTTCCGTGGCGAGGACGATGGGAGTTTCATGCGCCCGCCGCACACCGGTGGTCGGCACATGAGCGAATTCCCATTGAGCGATGTCCATGACGGCTCTCATTCCCGCGACTAGTGAGATTATGCCTCGCCGCCGGCAGCGTTGTTGGCCGATTTCCTGCCGCACGCCTGCCGGCGGCCGAGGCACCGTCCGGGAGCGCTGCCGGGATTCATCCGGTATTCTTAGCCGCCAAATGAATGGCCGCGCGGATGCGCGGATAGGTGCCGCAACGGCAGATATTGCCGCGCATGGCGTTGTCGATGTCGGCATCGCTGGGTTGCGGTGTCTTCTTGAGCAATGCGCATGCCGACATCAGCTGCCCGCTCTGGCAATAGCCGCACTGAACGACGTCGACTTCGGTCCACGCCCGGCGCAGTGCGTCGATCTGCGCGCCGCCGACGCCCTCGATGGTCACGATCTCGCGCCCCTGCACGGCCTCGATGGGCGTTACGCAGGAACGCACCGCTTCGCCGTTCAGGTGCACGGTGCAGGCGCCGCACAGCGCCTTGCCGCAACCATACTTGGTCCCCACGAGCTTCAGCTCGCCGCGCAGCACCCAGAGCAGCGGCGTGTCCGGCTCGGCGTTCACGGTGACTGCCTTGCCGTTGATGATGAGCGTGGTCATATCACTCCTCGCATGTGACGTTTCAAGCGACTTTCAGCGGCAGGCTGCGCAGCCGCTGTCCTGTGAGCGCGTACAGGGCGTTGGCGACCGCAGGTGCGATCGGCGGCGTGCCCGGTTCGCCCACACCTCCGGGAGGCTCTTCGCTGGGAATGATCTCGACCTCGATTGCCGGACACTCGTCGATGCGCAGCGGCGCGTAGTCGTGAAAGTTGCTTTGTTGCACTCGACCCTTGTCGATGGTGATCTCGCCCTGAAGCGCAGCCGACAGTCCGTACACGATGGCGCTTTCCATTTGCTGGCGAATCAGGTTCGGATTCACGGGCACACCGCAATCGATGACGCAGTGAACCCGGTGCACGCGGATCTCTTTATCCTGCGTCAGCGAGACTTCGGCGACCTGCGCGACGACGCTGCCGAATGAGCGGTGGATGGCGATGCCCCGCGCGCGCTTCGCACCATCGGCCGCTCCGCCATTCGCCGCTCCGCCATCCGGCGCGGCGCCCTGCGGCTGCCCCCAGTGCGCGAGCTCGGCCGCCCGGCGGAGCACGCGCAGATGACGCGGGTCCGAGTCCAGTAGCTCGGCCCGGAACGCCACCGGATCCTTCCCGGAGGCGGCCGCGCACTCGTCGATGAAGCTTTCCGTGAAGAAGGCGTTCTGCGAATGCGCCACGGAGCGCCAGATGCCGGTGGTCACCGCCGATTCGACCGGCTGGTGCGCGATGCGTGCATTCGGAAAAACGTACGCCGTGTTGGACGCGCCGTCGGTGGAACTATCCAAGAAGGACGGAGCGCCCATGCTCGATCCTGCGGAAGTAGCAGTCCAGGCAACCAGTTTACCTGCCGTATCGAACCCTGCCTTGCAGCGGGACAGGTAGGCCGGACGGTAGTAGTCATGCGCCATGTCCTGCTCGCGCGGCCACAGCAGCTGCACCGGCGCGCCGCCGGTCTCGCGAGCGAGCAGCGCCGCCTGCACGATGAAGTCCGTGAAATATCTCCGGCCGAATCCGCCGCCGAGATAAGTCACTTTGATGTCGACGTTGGCTGCCTTGATGCCCAGCGCCTTCGCCACCGCAGAGTTCGCGAAACCCGCCGCCTGCGTCGGCGCCCACACCGTCGCGGCGCCATCCTTGACCTGAACGGTGCAATTCATCGGTTCCATGGTCGCATGGGCAAGAAAGGGCACGCGGTATTCCGCCTCGATGACCTTGGCCGCCGCCTTCATCGCGCCGGCAGCGTCGCCGCGCGCGAAATGTACTTTTCCATCCTGAGTGTCGAGCGAATGCGTCAATTCATCGAGGATGGAGCGGCTCGACAAATCGGCGGCGGCGCCATGGTCCCACTCGATCTCGACCTTGGCCAGGGCCCGCATGGCATGAAACGGTGTGTCTGCGATCACCGCGACACCCCCCGACGTTTTGCCCGGCAGGAGGGCACTCCCGGCCACCGGCTCCAGAGCGACGACCTTGCGCACACCAGGCATGGCTTGCGCCGCCGCGGCGTCGAATTTCGACACCTTGCCGCCGAACGTCGGGCACATGGCGATGCTGGCATACAGGAGCCCCGGCGGCAGGACATCGATGCCGAAGACCGCCGACCCGTTGAGTTTGGCGGCATTGTCGATGCGCCGCACCGGGCGGCCGATCAGCTTGAACTGCGAGCGATTCTTCACGGTCACGCCCTTCGGCAGACCCAATCGTGCGGCGCTCGCCGCGAGTTCGCCGAAGGCCGCACTGCGTCCCGAGGCATGCAGCACTCGCCCCGTCTCTGCGCGGCACTCACCGGCGGGAACACCCCACTGCGCGGCCGCGGCGGCGATCAGCATGGCGCGGGCCGAGGCACCCGCCTCGCGCATGGGCAGCCATTGGTCGGTGATGCTCGACGAACCACCGGTAACGAGCAGTCCGGGTATCTCTCGCAACAACTTGCCCATCAGATGTCCGGTCGCACGCTTCACGACACCGTGATCGTCCGGCTGGAAGGGCAGCGAATCGATCACTGCCGCCTGATTGTCGTAGATGGCGTCCAGAGTCGATTGCTCGAGCTTCACTCGATTCCAGTCAGCGTCCATTTCGTCGGCCAACAGCATGGCAAGTCCGGTGTGAGAGCCCTGCCCCATTTCGGCCTGCGACATGACCACCGTCACGGTATTGTCGGCGGACACCTTGACCCAACCGTTCAGGACGGTTTGCCCGGGCGCAGCGGCCAAGGGCGTACTTGGTGTCAGGCGGCGGCGCTCCGGCGCGGCCGCCCAACCGATCACGAGGGCGCCCGCCGCGCCGACGCTGCCGAGGATGAAGTGGCGTCGCTTGAGATTGGGCATATCAGATCCTCAAACCGCGGAGTGTCCGGGTGTCGCCAGCGAATCGACTCACGTTTGTATCTTACGAAATAACAATAGAATTCGGTAAGATGCAGTGAGTTTTGGCAACGGTCGACGAAAAACGCCTTCTTGGCAGAACAATCGCGACCCGCAGGGAGTATCGATGAAGCACTTCTGGGTGGCCTGGTTCGTACTCGCCCTGAGTTTGGGGGCCGGCAAGGTCGAGGCCGACGGCCAAAAGCTGCGCATCATCAGCTGGGCCGACTACGTGCCCGCCGACCTGATCGCCGCATTCAAGAAAGAGACGGGCTTCGACGTGGAATTGACCCTGTCGAACAACGAAGAAATGATCTCCAAGCTCCGCGCAACGGGGGGCGCCGGCTACGATCTCGCGCAGCCGTCCCAGGATCGCATCGTGGCCGCACAGCGTGAATTCGGCATCTACAAGCCCTTCGATCTCACCAAGCTCAAGCTGGACCAGT
>WNFQ01001392.1_pt1 | contig 17122 bp, 17 predicted proteins | sample 5400171 | NCBI WGS metagenome assembly WNFQ01 (sample SAMN13153356, study PRJNA577476) | soil metagenome | isolation source: 20 cm soil under Madrone tree | place: USA:California | collected 2016-06-14 | reverse complement strand
CAGATGCATGTAACGACAACTTTTATAGACCAACCTATGCTAGCCTAGCCTGTTGAGCTGCTTCTTTGCAGCCGTTAGTTTGCCCCCGACCCGCTCCACGTCATTATGTAGACCATCCAATAATTCGATATGCTGCGCCAACTCGTTGTTGATCGCAGTTCCCAATTGTTTCTGTCGCTGTAAGATCGCCGTGAGCTGTGAAAGTTGTGCATCCTGCTGGTCCATCTTCGCTTGCTGCAGTTGTACCACCCCATGATCGTCCAAAGGGCGCGTCTCCTCCGTTTCCTTCGGTGGCTGCGGCACTCCAAATACCCGAGCGATGGGCTTCGAAGACACCGCGGGCTCTCCACCGCGGGCACCGCCACCGAAGAGCGCAGCGCGATCAGATGCCGCGGTCGTATTGCGCCCAGCGGACGACGACGACGTCTGTTGCCGAGTGGCGACGGTGAGCATCTTGGCGAGTTTCTCGCAGTCGTCCTGCAAGCGCGCGACCATATCCGTGCGGCGCTGCAGCTCGCCCTCGCTCATCCCACTCTGCACGACGAGCGCATCGAGGCCCGCCACAAGCACGCCAACGCGCGTGAGCACCCCAGCAAGCTTCTTCTTCGCCTGCACGTTCGTGCTGTGCGCACCGCCCACATCGCCCCTCTCCGCCAACGCATCGCGCTTGTTGATGTCCGCGCGGATATCACGTACCCGCGCTTGCAGGTCCATATGCTCGTCCAGCCAGGTCGAGGATGTGAATTGAAGACCACCGACGCCGTCGCCGATGCTGCCAAGACCGCCCGTTCCAGACGCGGCTTGTTTGCCTGTGGGTATGCCCAGAAACTCTCGTAAGGCAAACGTGTCGAGCCATCGGCTGTCTTTGGCTGAAACAATTGCACGGAGATAGGTCTCGAGGCCTGCACGGCGCCCCTCGAGGAGTGCTTCGTTCTTGAGGGAGCGGAGCATTGCAAAGGCATGTTTGGGTGGGAGGGGAGAGGGTGGGGGGACGCCGACAGATTTGGTGAGTTCAATGTGGAGGTCGGTGAATTCGGAGTAACGGCGCCACATCTGCCATGAGCGGACGTGAGCTTGGATATCGATGCGAAATACGATGTGGAATTTGGGATCAGTACGCTCTTCGTGGCCGCGCACGTAGACGGCCTGAATGGCGGTCGCAGCCATGGGCAGAGGCAAACTTGCCAGTGCCACTTTGAAATACAAAGCATGGCGTAGTATAGCACACAACAAAGGTACAACACATCTCAACAATCTTTATCAACTCTCTACACGGCTCCAGTCTGCTACCTCTATGATGTCTATCCCCCGGTTTCTGTCGCCGTCGAGGTGGGTGCTACTGTCGGCCGTTCATTTGGTGGCTCTTCCGGCTCGACAGATTCTTGGATGTCCACCGGACCAATAACGTAGCGCAGCACGTCGGAAAGTGTGATGATTCCCAGCAGTCGGCCCTTCTTACCGCCCTTTCGTTCTTCCTCCTGGAGGCATTGGTCCATCAATGAATACGCCCAGGAAAATAAGTGTCAGAATTACCAACCTCCCCTTCGACGACGACCAAGCGATGCACGCGTCGCTTCTTGATCAGTTGTAGAAGTGTGCCTATCGAATCTGACGCAGTACAAATTACAACTCCAGGAAAATCAGGAGAGCGTTGGTTCAGAGCCTCAGCAATCGTCAAGTCTAGGGATTGATACGCTCCTAAGCGGACTAGAGTCTGCCCCAGTAATCACTTCAACATGATGGTATAGCTCCAAGTGGAATACTCACAATGACGTCTACGGTTTCGTATAAGTTGACGACGACACCGTTCTCATCGATTATGGGGACGGCGGAGATGCCACGTTCCGAGAACATGTGAACAACATCAAACACGGTGGTATTCTTGGTGGCAGTCGCAATAGGGTGATACGGGTTCGGCCCTAGCTGGGGCTCTTTCGTCAAGGGATCATGTTGCACGTAAGTGCCGATGCCAAGTTTACGAAGGGGAAGATGGAGGGACTGAATGTCTCGAGTACACTGCTAGGAGGTGAGAAGAAAAAACCAACAAGATACAGGACGGTAACGTTACATTGATGGCTATGAACTTGAGGAGACGATATTGCGTGAGGACAGAGACGATGACTTGGTGACCAGTCTCCGAGTCATTATCGAGTAGCGGTAGACGACGAGCGTGGGTTTGAATAAGACGTTGTGCGGCATCGTAAAGAGAAGCATTGGGATGTTCATGGATCAGAGGAGGGGTAGCTACACCAAGGCTCTTTTCTATATCTAAACACGGCACGCGATCAGCCCGTACAAAAGAGCAGGGCCGACAAGGGATGCTTACCACGCAGTGATTCGAGGCGAAAAGTTTCTACGTCTTCGGAAGCGTTGTCGTAGGACGATGTATGGTAATAATATTGGATTAGATGGATGATATCAGAGACGGTGAACATCCCAGCAAAGACCGATTTCTCGCTGTTCCAGAGGGGGGCAGAGACCACACCTGAGACAAGTCAGCCCTTGAGGCACAGGGCGACATCGCACATGTACCCACCATTGAGGAGAAGACACTGAAGAGCTTTCTTTACCTCCAGCTGAGAGTCGAGGACGATAAGACGAAAGCTGACGGGGAATGCGTCATACGATGTACGGCTTCGGAGAAAAGTGCGAATTGAATAGAGAGCGGCGTCGTGAGTTTCCTGAGTCTGTTGAGGAGGCAGATAGGAACCAGTTCTCTGCCTAATACGCGCTGACTGTCTTCGTTTTACTTTTGGAGATGTCGGCGAGAGTGTGGCTGTGTTCATCGTGTCTGCTGGACGAGCCTTGCGTAGCGCGCTGCACCGCCAGTTTAGCGTCACTCCGCTTGTCCGCTCGTCCCCCTCGCTCAGTCTCTCTCTTCCTCCACCATGCACATCTCCCTTTCTCCGACACAAACATTCGTCCGTCGCCCTGCCTCCACACGAGCAGCTGTATTTGCTATCATTCATGCCAATCAAGATGGTGGAGAGCCTCGTCTTCGCGAGCCTGCCAACGACGCCCTTCTTGTCCTTCTCCCGCTCTTAATCGTCCTCTCCACATTTCTTTTCCTTCTACTTCTCTTTCTCATCTGTATCCTCCTTCTCCGAAGACGTCGCGGGATTGCGCTTCGCGACAACGATGGCCCCATTGACATGAGCAGGGACGATCTTGTCCAGGGCGAGGGGGGCTTTGATGGCGTGGAGTCTCGCTGGCTCGAGAGTGTGAACGATAGCACGCGTAGATTGTATCTCAGAGCGAAAGGTTCGTTCCATTTTTTTGAGCTTTGGCCCTCATCCGCGTATTGAACATGGGCATACCCCCCTGGTCTAGACTATCAATTGCAATACCCGCCCAACTCACAGAATACAGACATCACCCTATCCCAATTTTTGTCCATCCAAGAGAAAGGAGTCTCGGCGTGGTCCTTTGACCCCGACTACGAAATGATTTCATCGCTCCTTGTCCACTCGCGGACAGAGCTTACCTTTCTCCCCGACCCGGCCTCCGCCACCTCAGTGCAGTCCAATCTTCCTCTTCCCAAACTGAATGAGGTCTACTACTGGGAAGTCAAAATGTTCGACCTCCCGGAAACTACGAACGTTGCCGTCGGTCTAGCTACCAAGCCCTATCCTCATTTCCGCCTTCCTGGCAACTGTCGATATTCCGTCGCATACCACTCCAACGGCGACAAGACGTACAATTACCCGTTCACTGCCACACCGTTGGCCCCGTCACTCAAAGAAGGAGACGTTGTTGGCGTCGGGTATCGACCACGAAGCGGGACAGTTTTTTTCACACGCAATGGTCGTAAACTTGAGGATGCGTTCGTTGGTTTCAACAGTTACAACCTCTTTCCCACCATTGGCGCCGATGGTCCCTGTAGCTTGCATGTCAATCTTGGACAAGGCGGTTTCGTTTTCATCGAGGCCAACGTGAAAAAGTGGGGTTTGGCCCCAAGTGTAGGTACTCTTGCGCCCCCGCCGGCATACGGGAGTGAACGCGGCAGCATTTTACTCGAAGCTGGCACGGGTGTTTCCCCTCCGTCTGTCGAGACTTCTCACAGCGTGAGCTCACGTCGGTTGCACCGTGCGCGGCGTCCGAGACCTGTGTTGTCCGTAGCCCCAGCTGCATCATCGCCCCTTCGAACGGGTCCCTTCACGTCACCTCCACCGCCTCCTTCGTCGCCGCCTCCGCCAATCACACCAATAGACGAGATCGATGAGGAACCCGAGAGTAGCAACGGCGGCGTTTCCCGTGGTTACATTTCACCTACCGACCTTTCCTTTCACACGCCTCCCAACAGTCACATACCCGCATCACCCCCGAGCTCGGAAGGGTCCTTCTCGGATAATAGCCATCACCCTCGTCATTCACGATCGCACTCACACGACCCAACTGCAGGTGCGAACCCGTTCATTCCTCCACCCCGCCGACAAACTCCATCTGATCACGATCGGCGGCCAGATTCCGAATTGGCGTCTGTTCGCGGTCAAACACTTGCTCTCCCAGATTCTCCGAGCACTGCTGGCAACCCGCCCACACCAAACCATCGCGACATCTTTCTGCAAGCGCTTTCAGGCGCGTCCTCGACGGCAGCGGCGGCGGCGGCGAGCCGACCCCAGGAGGCTTTCGGGGTTGGAAATGATGTGGGGATAAGCAGGTTAGAACCGCCTGCGTATTCGCCGCTGGACGCTTATGCATACCGTGATGGTGTTCATCTGGATCTACCTGCGGAGGTCATCGCTGCGGCGCTAGAACGCGGCACGATACCACCTACCACCATTGCTACGAATCGCTCGAGGCGTAGCCGGAGGAGACGCGAAAATGCATCATAATGTGGATCATAATGTATTGAGTTGCGCCGCAACACAGTTTACCGCTGGTGTACTCTAAAATCACACAATCTGTATTATTTCTTTTCCTTGGCGGGTTACATTGCTGTAACCATGACGTCATCGCGTCATCGCTTACAGCACGGAATTAATTACGGTCATTAGGCTACTTGCAATACAATACAAAACGGTATTTGGAACATCAAGACCAGCATGGCCTCTCTCGCGGGGTACTGGGAGGTATAGCAAAAGCTCGTGTGTGGCTGACGTTGATCCACTTTATAAAACGAAGGTTGGTTTCGCGAGCGCAGATTATCGACAGAGACGTGCAAGCTGACTGCCAGACTTGATTGTAAACGCATGCAGTACCTGCCAAACAAACCCCTGCCTGTCAGCTCTACCTGTCTTTCTCGCCATGACAACACCGGTCGTCTTACCTTGGCTGGCAGAGCAGGTTCAAGTTCAGGATTGGCCTTTGTCTCTTCCTTGTCCTCCTTGTCCTTGTCAATCTCGATCCCTTCTTGATCGAGCGAATTCTGTGTGCTGCTGCTACTGCTGTCCACAATCTCGGCCTTCTCAATGTCTGAGTCCGCGGCACTTCCGAAGTGTGGTCCCGGTGGTGCTTTCGAGGTTGTGGCGGTAGCGCCCGTTCGGTTACGGTCGATTGGCGCGGCGGCGAGGCCGTCGCCAATCCCAAAGCGGACGTTGTTGTTGTTGATGTTGTTGTGGCGTTGTTCGCCTCTGAGAAAGTGTCGAATTGGCTTGGACCATTTGCCGAAGCAGAGCCAGAGGATGAGGCCGAGGGCTAGCAGTGCTGCGATGACGAGGACACCAACTAGGTTGCGGTGGGTGAGCAGTTGTGTAGGGGCGGTGGTGCCGGTCGCTGGGGATGAGGTGTCGTTGTTGGATACGCGTTGGATTGAGAGGCAGTATGGGTTCTCCGATGCACAGGTATAGGTGGGTGCGGTGGTATCGCGGGCGATGGGGCGGATGACCATGGAGGGCGGTGGCGCTGGGGGCGAGGGGAGGGCTCAGGAGGAGTCTGAGGACACGAGGGAGGGAAAAGGAATGGATGGATGAAAAGAACCAAAGGACGGATTTCAAATTTATTTATTCACCGAGACGTATTACCGTACATGTCAACTGCTTGCCCATATTCGTCTCTTTTTTAAGGCTCCAGACGCTTCGGGTCCCTTGGGAACAGCGATGCCCGCCGGATGTTGTTCAGCTTCAAGAACAGCATCAACACTCGCTCCAGGCCGATGCCACCGCCTCCGTGCGGGGCACAACCCATCCGGAACCCGTCGAGGTAGCCCCTCATCGACTCGGGGTCCACCCCTTTGCCCCGCATCTTCTCCGCTAACAGGATGGGATCGTGAATACGCTGTGCGCCGGACAAAATCTCCTCTCCGCGCATGAAAAAGTCATACGAGTTTGACAGCTCCTGAAGACGCAGGTGAGTGCATGCGAAAGACGCAGCAACGCAATAGGATACCCACAGGATTGTTCGGGTCTGGCATCGTATAGAATGGTCGTAACTCCATTGGGAATTTATCGATGATAAAGTAGTCCGTGTCATATTTAGCTTTGATAATCCGACCCAGCCTTTTCTCGTTCTCGGTGCTAATATGCGGTCAGCGATGCCTTCAAGACCAAGACGAGGCGGATCCACCAACTTGATATCATCCAGGACTCCTCTATCGACACCATCCTCAGCCAAGAGATCTACCGCTTCGGAGAAAGTGAGCTTCAGCGTCTCCTCTTTCCACTTGAACTCCTCAGCGGGAAATTGCGCTCCGACGGTATCTATCTCTTTCTGGTATCTTTCCTTCATGCTCTTGAACAGGTGCTTGAAAAGGCCATCCAACAGCTCTAGCACTTCGTGGTAGTGCTCGTCTATGGTCATTTCTAGATCCAGTCCAACAAACTCCGTCAAGTGACGATGGGTATTGGAATCTTCTGCACGAAAAACTGGACCAATCTCATACACGCGCTCAAAGTCTGCCGCGATTGCCATCTGTTTGGCGAGCTGTGGCGATTGTGCCAGATAAGCATTACCTTGGAGTGGCACTCAGATCGAGACACAATTGCAAAAGTCAGGATCACCAACCTTTGAAATAGCTGACTTTGAAGACAGATGCCCCAGACTCGGTGGCTGCACCCTGCAACTTGGGACTATGGATCTCTATGAAGTCTTGTGAGTCCAAGTACTCCCTGAAGAAGGTCCCAATGGCAGATTGCAGCTTGAAGATAGCATGATTCGTCTGAGTCTAACCCTTACGTATTAGACTTGTGGATGTGTAGAGAATCGGAAATTAACGGACTCTTAGATCAACAACACGGTTGTTTAGACGCGTGTCCAAAAGGACACGATTGAATTGTGCATCAGGATTGTCATCCTTCTCATTCTCTGCGCGCGAGGCATCGTCGATAGAAAATGGAAGTCTGCCCTCCAGTCCAGATTCCAGATGTATCTGCCAAGTACAGTTAGCAGAGGCCGTTATGAGTACCCCAGCTGGGGTACGTACGCGGGTAAGAATAAGCTCGACATCCTTGATCGTTGCGTCCTTAATTTCTTCGGGAGACTTCTGAACGACACCTTCAACGAGCACGATACTTTCGCAGGACAATCCGGATGCCCATTTAACCATGAGTTTTGAAACCTTTCCTTCCTGGACTGACAGTAAGGCCTGAACAGAATCCGTTCGTTGCCGGAGCTTTAGAAACACCTTGTTGCCTTGGCCACGGAGAGTGTGCACGCGTGCACGGATGACGACTGTCTTCCCATCCAATTCAGACGAGAGGGACGCAACCCTATGTCGCAAGACACCGGGGCGTGAATGAGACTGGTTGAGAGGAAGTTTACCGTAGAACTCTCGTGCGAAATCGTTATCTGCTTCTCTCTGGAGTAGAGTCCATCAAGAGAATGATGGGATGTTTGAGGTGACAAATGACGAACCTCATCTGCCGCGGCTTTTTCTCGCTGTTGTTCTGCGAGTTTTGCAGCTTTCTCCGCAGCTTTCCTCTCCTTTTCTGCAGCCCTTGCACGCTTCTTTAACTCATTTTTGCTAGGCTCGCCTGATTGAGACTCCAACGGCTGGTTTTCCCTGAAATAAGTTAGAAATGAGAACTCGGGGTAACTGCCAAATACTAGAATATTACCTATCCATTGAAGACGACATGATGCCAGTAGTTGTGCGGTCCGAGTCAATCACTGTCATCTTATCCTTATCCACTATCCCACGCTGGGGCGGATCGGACCGGGGACTTACCCGGACGACGCCGTCGCCGCCGCTGCCACCATCCTGTTAAAAAGTGAAACAGAGTACATTCACGCTCATTTTTTTACGCTCACTTCACACCTCCATACACACTTCAAAGGACCCTTTCTTTTTCTTTCCTTTAAAATACTTACCATGCTCTCTGTCACCCGGAACCGCACACTTACACCAATGGGGAAAGCACTCCGTGCAGCTTCTACGTGGTCAAACGTGCCAGCGGGTCCGCCCGACCCTATTCTAGGTGAGTTCCGTGTTTAGTTTATTTTTCGCGGCCGTTCCGATTGCCTCGGATTCTATGTTGCATTGGATGGCTGACCCAATGGACTCGTCAGGTGTCACGGAAGCTTTCAAGGCCGATAAAGACCCGAGAAAAATCAACCTTGGTGTTGGGGCATATCGGGATGGTGACGGAAAGCCTTACGTCCTTAATTCCGTTAAAAAGGTGACCTCACTCCGTCACCTGACGAAGGTGATGCTAATGCAGACTGTTGTAGGCCGAGGACCTCATTCGCGCGTCAAATGCGGACAAGGAGTATCTTCCTATCACGGGTCTCGGAGAGCTCACGAAGAGTGCAACCAAGCTAGCTTATGGTGTTGATAGTTTCCCTTACAAGACCAAATCTGTAGGCATCCCTGCTGTTGGATTAAGATTAGACTTGACAATTTTGGCTCAGATCGCCGCAACCCAATCAATATCCGGCACCGGCGCGTTGCGTATTGGTGGCGCCTTCTTGGCACGGTTTTACCCTCACTCTAATGTGATTTATCTGCCTGTGCCTTCGTGGGGTAATCATACCCCCATTTTCCGTGATTCTGGTCTAGAAGTCCGTGGCTATCGCTACTTTGACAGAAAGACGGTTGGATTGGACTTCGAGGGCCTTAAGGAGGATTTGAGGGTGAGCATCGTGACCATGTTCTCAAAGCAGTGTCGCTTACGGTTCACTTTTTATCCATCAGAACGCGCCAGAACAATCGATTGTTCTTCTGCACGCTTGCGCCCACAACCCGACGGGCGTGGATCCAACCCCTGCCCAATGGAAAGAGATCTCCGATATTGTCAAAGAGAGGAAGCTGTTCCCCCTCTTCGACATGGCATACCAAGGCTTTGCGTCCGGTTCGACCGATCGTGATGCGCTCGCTGTGCGGCTGTTTGTCTCAGAGGGCCATCAAATCGCCCTGGCACAGTCGTTTGCGAAGAATATGGGCCTTTATGGTGAACGCGCAGGGGCGTTTTCTTTGACGACGGCGGACCCTGATGAGAAGGCGCGTGTGGAGAGCCAGCTGAAGATTGTAATCCGGCCGATGTACTCGAACCCGCCCATCCATGGTGCTCGCATTGCGAGTGCGATACTGACCAATGGGGGGCTGTATGGCGAGTGGGAGGCTGAAGTGAAGGGGATGGCTGAACGGATTATCGGAATGCGTGAGCGGCTGTATAATGAACTGAGCAAGACGCATCAGACGCCTGGGGAATGGGGCCATATCAAATCACAAATCGGAATGTTCAGGTAAGTCGATTACTCGGTTCGGTTGTGGACCGAGCGACGTTGACACTCGGCAGCTTTACTGGACTGACCCCCCCGCAAACCAAGGCGTTGGCCGAGCGAGCACATATTTACATGACGGCTGATGGGCGGATCTCGATGGCTGGTCTAAACGGGAAGAACATCGACTACTTTGCTGAGAGCGTATCGAGCGCTGTCAAAGGTACATTGTAATGCCCCGACTAGGTAATCGAATGGAATCATGTCATTATCCCTCTCTTTGTCCCAAAAGCTGCTGCCCCCTTTCTCTTTCTCTATGGTCGTTCTCTCACCCACCCCCTCCTTTCCAGGCGCATGGCCTGACTCGAGCTCCACTGACCTTGTGCCCCCACTCCCAGACAATCCTATTCCGCAAAACGATGAGACCACTCAGGACGTCTCTCCATCACTTGTCTGTCTGTCCCCGCGACCGCTTCCTGAATTACCTTCTCTTTCTTCATCTCTCTCGACCGCTGAGTCAAGTGTCACAAGCCGTTCGCCCACACCTCCGGAACAATATTCATCCCCGGTCGAGGAGCAGCCGACCTGCACGCCCCTTCAAACCGATTCACCTGTTGTGCTTGATCTTCGTGAACCCCGCTCCCCAGACTTGGCGCATTTTTCTCCCCCAGACGATGCGTCCTCTTTCTCATCACCACCTTCGTCTCGACTCCCGCTTTCTGTTTCCAACAACTGTCCGGGAACGCAAAGCGTGGAGAGCGTTGCCACATACCTCCCTTCACCCAGCAGATCATCTACGCCAGATGTCGAACGTGTTGAACGTCAGGATGTGGAGAGTCGTCCAGACCCTCCGGTAGTAGAGACGAGTCTGTCTTCAAACGGCGACCAGCAGGAGTACTCGCAGCATGCCGCGAAGGTCTCCGTCAATAAGCATACTTTTCTCGGCAGGGTCAAACGGTTTGGCGGGCGCATAAAGAAGATATTTAAGCCCAGAATAGCAGAGACTAAACCGCGGCGTGGCAGCGTCTCGTCTCTTGTGGCCCCACGCAAGCCACCACTTACAGTCAGCGTTCGCCTCCCCACCGCTGAGCCCGAGAGCCCGACAAGTCACCAAAATCGAGAGGCACCGTCCATACTACCCCGTCGGTTTTCCTTGCAGTCCCTGCTCCATGCTCGCATCCCCACCGGATCCCTCAATTCCAGTTCACGCAATCGATTACCGACCATTGTCTCAGCTCCTGATGATGACTGGCTAAGCCCCTCGAATGTGCATTCGCCAGACGCTGCTGCTGTACCAAGAGCTGAAGCACAAGCAGACGGAGATGCTCACGAACAGAAAACAGAAGAACCGACTCGGGCGACAACTGCGGTGCGGCATGGGCTGGGTATTGGGGCGCCTGAGCCTAACTCTGTTACAAACCGAGATACAGCTTGACAGGACCGTTTTTGTTCCTTTGTTTCGCTCTTCGCATACCAGGATATGGTTCTTCGAATTCGTTACATAGAAGTAAAGAATCAGGTAAAGTCAGTACTTTATATGTCTTGAAGCCTTTTCCCAGACTTCTAGTTTATGAAATCATATGTCCAAATCCTCATCCGGATCGTCGTCATCAATGTCGTCTGCCGAATCGGGATCGTAGAGGATTGCTCCCGATGGCTGGGAAGCATCTTTCTCAGAATGGCGAGTGAGATGACAAACAAGTCGAGCGAAGAACGCATACATACCCCTGTGGGCGTACGGCAGCGGCACTTTGGCACGGGATTCCCGCTGCTCTGGTGTGAGGTCCAGATTGAACGACGTAACGTGCTATCCAGAATACGTCATTCCTCGCTGCGGAACACCCGGAGTTGCTTGCTCACCTCGGCCCTTCCTGGCTTGCCCTTGTCTTCTAAAATACCTTTCAGGCTGTCCATCTCAGAAAGTGAACACGGGCCGTCCAGTGTCCATCCATCCAACTCCCTCTCTATATTCTTACCCCGTCCACGAGTGACCACCTGCAGGACAATTTCCCCGTCGTCGCTCACCCCTACACCTGCAGGACCTAGCACTATTCGCTCTACCTCCCATGTACGAGCGCTCAGTGGAGCAAAGACGGACCAAAAGCGATCGGGGGTGCTCGCAGGGGGCGGAGGCGTGAGCTGAGTGGTCGCGAGGTGCTTCAGGAGCGCCGGAGGATGAGCGATGATGTGTGCTAGAGTGGGAGAGAGGCGCGGGGCGAGGACGAGATCACGGAGTGGGGAGGATGTAGAGAAGTGTAAGATGAGACGTGAGGGCTCTGAGGGAGAAAGATTGAGCAAACTGGCATAAATGTGTGGAGAAGGCCAAGAGGCTCACTGGGACGAGCTGATAGATCAGAGAGGAGGGTGGCAATGAGGGAGTATGACTTGGATGGTGACTCAAGGTCAGCGCACAGAACATCGGCCGCGTCGATGATGACGGTCAATGGCGCATCGGGAGCTATATGCGTGGCACTGTTCAGGATGGATTCCGCAAGATCGGAGGGTGGCTCGCTGTAGCCAGGCACTCGTGTAGTTCTGTCGACGATATCAAGTCCTTCTCTAGGGGGACCATCTACAAATGCTGAAGGAGGGTAAAGTAGGCAGAAGAGCACAACATAGGTGGTCGTATCTCGGTTGTCTACGAATGCGCGCAAGACAGGCAAGCAGGACTGTACGAGAGAGGACTCGAGCAGAATGAAGGGAAAGTGAGGACGGGACAGGCCTGAGATGATGGTAGCAATCAGGCGCGACATTACACCGACTCGGATAACCTTTTGGCACTTTTACTTTCCTGCCTCCCACTGCGACCTCTCCAGTGTATACCAGCAAAATTCCCAGCGCTGAATTCCACCAGTCTCCGCTCGCTCACCCTTTACAAATTTATTCCTTCGGAGAGAGTTCAGGATCGCGGGACGCAATGGGGAGGCTAACATGCGGATCGACTTGACAGCCCGGTCGCCGTTAAACGTGGACTCTATTGCAAATTCCAGCAAGTCGTCCTCAATGCCCACACGCCTGAATGCCTCCTCCGCGAAGAAATGTCGGATAGTCGCGATGCGCGAAGTCCCTGTCTGCTTGATGCTCGTTCGCACTTGTTCCCTCGATTGTTGAGTGACCAGTTCGTCATTCGTCGCGTCCAGGGACGCATCGACGGCGATGACTCCGATGATCTTGTCTCCGAGCTCGAGGAGCCACACGCCCGAGGCGCGGGAGCGCGCATAATGAGCTTGGATGTTCAGGAGGTCTATCCGTCGGAGGACTTTCTCGGCCGCACCTTCGACGAACGGTCTATTTTTCCTATATATTCGGAGGAAGAAGCGCTCGTGCTCAGCGGGGTGGGACGAAGAAGAACTGGCTTGTGCATTATTTACCAATCGACGAAGAACATGATGGGTACGGCCGTGGCGAAAAAGCCCGGCAGCACCTGTAGCCAGCTCAGGATCCCGTGTGAGGAGTTCGGCCACCAGTCCATGTACTGGGTGAATATGGAAGAAATGGCGATCCATATGGCGAGAGTTACGGGATGAAAGTACGCTGGGGAGGTCGTGTCAGAGTGTACGACGTGGTAGAGCGCAATGAGAATGGACTTCACTGCTGTTGTTCGCGTATGCGAGAGACTCCATCTGGGCCTGGCCGACCATGAAGCGTACCTCCTTCTCATCCTGCGGGGTGTAGGCGCGGATCCTGGCAGGCAGTGGTTCGGGCATATTGAACGAAAAGAACGCCGGACATCTTCGTGTCTATTTAAGAACGAGTGCCCTCTCCAGTCGACGCACGTTCGTTCTTTGCCCACGTGGCGCCCAGAAATCAATATCCGGTCGAACCTCTAATAACGCATACTCGTTCCAAAGCATGCCAAAGCGATTACAACAAGTACGTCCGCTTGGAATTAGACTAGGTAGTCTTCAAGAACTTGTAACAATTTTCTGGTGCAGAGTTCTGTGGACCAGCCATGAGTGTTCCAAAAAGGGTGTACGTTATCGGAAGTTAGATTACCGTAGCTTACATTTTACCATGTTGATCACAAAAGACTTTCACGATGTGCCCACAAAGCTCGCAAGGAATGGGAGACCCATCCGCATATTCGTCATCTCTCCAAACGTTCCAGGTTATCCTCAGGCCAGGTTCCCCGGTATGTAATAAATAACCGACTTGGCCAGTTCATATAATCATATCATCGGTCATGATATTGCCCACCGGCTCAACTCCCCCCGCCCTCTTTTTCATTGCGATAGGCGTCGTCGTCTTCAGGTGAGGCACCACCGTACTTGAGACGTCTTCTTTGATAAACGATGCCGCTGTTGTAGCGAGATATATCAAGTTACTGGGCCTGTCGAACGTTTCGCAGGCCAGATCGCAAGTCACGGTTACGTAGTGGGTGAGCACTGAGACAGTTACCACTCTCCGGCTCGTCAATCACAAACCTGCCTGACCACGCACCGTGTGCCCACAGCGTGCCCATCGTCCTTCCATGAATTCGAAGGGCCCGAAGCAATTCCGTACGATGTCGAAGGTTTGTAGTAACGCTCTGCATTGCCCGGACCGACTGCTGGCTTCTTTAACCCTCACTTCAATTCATTAGGGACCGACAGGGGCAACGAATACAAGGCAATAACAGCGCTGTGAAATACCATTTATCCGATGTCTCATTCCATTTCGCAGGTTGAGAAAGAAGTGGCTGCATATGACGAGGTCACAATCTCGTAATTTGTCAACCCCTAACCTGACCAGGCCCTGCACGCTCTAGGACGCCACATTGGCAGTGGACCTCCTCGCGAGGTTGCCCAACTGCAATGGCAGAATAGCCAGTGAGAAAAAATATTCATCACGCGGCAACGTGTAGCGTTTTGACACGAAGTACTACTCCACTCCACTTAGCGACGGGCATGTGTCTCGGCGGGCATTTGGTCAGTCAGCGTTTATTTGTCTGTGGCTTTCTCGGCTCCGTGCCTGACTCTGTGCCTACCTTCTACTGTGACAGGCTTTCCGGGTAAAAGCTTTCCGCCGCCCTGGGATCCATCGTTTCAGTTCATGTTCATAATGTTCCTCTACTAGGCTGCTTTCGATCCACGCGTCCTCTCAGCTGTCTGCTTTTTCGCCACCGATATCCATGGTGCCACGCTTGGCAAGGGGGGTGATGACTCGCTGAAACGAGCACGGGCTGGGGAGCTCACGGGGAAGGGCGAGCTAGTGGTACGAGCCAATATTGCCGTCTTGATGTATACTACAGGATTCACATCGATGGGTTTCAGATGATATTTGGAAAGCAAGTGAGCCGTTTCCGGTCCCTCTCCGTTGCGATTGGTGATGGGAGTTGTTATTATTCGCAAGGATACCCACGTTCCACGAGCCGGGAGAGACCTCATCCGTAAAACTCTGGAAGATGCCAACGTCCCTGTCTCTGTCCGTTTTTCCACTTTCTTTCCCGTGTACCGCTATCAATGCCATTTCAGTTCCTGGAGGTACAGGCCCAACACGCCTTCATCCGCGATGAGAGTTCCAAAGGTAGATGGGACGCCGCCTTGACACGCTCGCTATTCAGCTTCATGATGGAAGTATTTGAGCGAACTGTAGGGAGAGACCTTGGACCCAAGATCCAAAGTGGCGAAAGAGTTGAGCATGTTTGTTAGCTTAGGTATATGTCTTGTATTTGTACTGTCCTTCCAATGCGTGATACGCTCCAATGAACAACATGACGATCCAACAGGAACAAATGTTCTTCGTGCGGAGGAATACAACAGCGACATTATCATTTCGGCTCGAATATCAGAACAACACCGCAAGACTATAGATACACGACGACCTGAAGTCCATTGACATGACCCAGCGTCGTAAATCGTCGTAATCGTGCAAACAGAATTGCCGTGACAGCAGAACAAAGATGTGTGGTATGCCTGACGCAAAGTAGAAACAGTAAAAAGAAAATGCGTAAAGAGCAAAAGTGGAAACCGGGTCGATTGATGTACATCTACATTTACTTCTTCTTTGCAGCCTTCTCCGCAGCTTTAGTAACTGTACACAGCAGTGTTAACTCCAGGCCATGACATATGCCAACTGAACTTACCCTTTCCACCTTTCTCAGTCTTCTCCACGGACTTGATGACACCGACGGCAACGGTTTGCCTCATGTCACGGACTGCGAAACGACCAAGTGGTGGATACTCAGAGTACGACTCCACACACATTGGCTTGCTGGGGATAAGCTTGACGATGCAAGCATCACCTGACTTTACAAACTTGGGGGCCTGTTCGATAGCTTTGCCCGTTCGACGATCAATCTTCTCAAGAAGCTCCGAGAATTTACAGGCAATATGGGCGGTATGGCAATCAAGGACGGGAGCATATCCGGCACCAATCTGACCGGGGTGGTTGAGGACGATGACCTGAGCATTGAAAGATGCAGCCTCCTTGGCAGGGTCATTCTTGGAATCAGAAGCGACATTACCGCGGCGAATATCCTTGACAGACACGTTCCTAAGAAAAAAAATTGTAGTTATACACCTTGTAACAGACATTGAAGACCCACTTCACGTTGAAACCGACGTTGTCACCAGGAACACCTTCCACAAGCTGTTCATGGTGCATTTCGACGGACTTGACTTCAGTGGTGACATTCGAGGGAGCGAATGTGACGACCATTCCAGCTTTGATGATACCAGTCTCGACACGGCCGACAGGGACAGTACCGATACCACCAATCTTGTAGACATCCTGGAGAGGAAGGCGGAGTGGTTTGTCGGAGGGACGAACTGGCGGCTCGATGGCGTCGATGGCGTCGAGTAGGGTCTTGCCTTTGACCGAACCGCCCTTGATATCCTTTGTCCAGCCCTTGTACCATTGCATGCTATCATAGCCGGTAAGTCATCGAGCACCTGTCGACCAATAAAGGAAGGGTACGAACTTGCTGGATTCCTCCAACATGTTGTCACCATGCCAGCCGGAAATAGGTACAAAAGCGACAGCCTTGGGGTTGTAGCCGACCTTTTTAATGAAGGTAGAAGTCTCTTTCACGATTTCGTTGAAGCGGTCCTCACTCCACTGGGATAATTGTTCGAATAAAAAACACAGCGAACAAAGCCTTTAATACCAACCTTACTCGTGTCCATTTTGTTGACGGCGACAATCAATTGACGGACACCCAGGGTGAAGGCCAAGAGGGCATGCTCGCGGGTCTGGCCATCCTTGGAAATGCCCGCCTCGAATTCACCAGTACCGCTAGCAATGATGAGAATGGCACAGTCGGCCTGAGAGGTGCCAGTAATCATGTTCTTGATAAAATCACGATGACCAGGGGCATCAATGACCTAGAATCACAGATCAGTCATCCAAATCGGGATAATAGGGTGTCTGATTGCACATACAGTGACCATGAATTTGGGGGTCTCGAACTTCCAGAGGGCGATATCAATTGTAATACCGCGCTCACGCTCAGCCTTTAGTTTGTCGAGCACCCAAGCTAGGATAGAATGGGGGCATCAACCGAGTGGACTAGGGGCGAACATTAGTCCTTGACTAACCATATTTG
>WNFQ01003073.1_pt1 | contig 17127 bp, 14 predicted proteins | sample 5400171 | NCBI WGS metagenome assembly WNFQ01 (sample SAMN13153356, study PRJNA577476) | soil metagenome | isolation source: 20 cm soil under Madrone tree | place: USA:California | collected 2016-06-14 | reverse complement strand
TCCAATGTGTGGGTAGTTGTCTTGCCGCCGATGGCACCGTCAACCGTCGCAATCATGTGATCCTGACCGGTCAACGGAATCGCGCGATCCTGTGTGCAGCGGATGTAATGGCGCGGCACCGTGCCAAATCTTCCAGGCGTAATTTCCGATGGGGCTACGGCGCCGGCGTTCGATTCGTCGCAATGAAGTTGCGACGCCGCATGCGCGAATTCGGACTCCGACACGTCGCCATAAAACGCAGCTTTGAGTAGCGATCTGTAGGCTTCGTCGGTTGATCCGACATTGATCCTTGTCGCGCCGATGGCGGCGGGGTCACCCACGAACAGCCCAGGCGCCAGAGCCGAAGACAGGGTTTCATGCTGGAGCATCGCGAGCAACGGCATGCCGTTCGGCACCATGAACCCGGCAAGATATACGACCGCGAGAAGCAGGTTAGGAACCTGCTCGGCAACCGCCGAAATCGTCATCCCGCCGGCCGAGTGCCCGACCAGGATGACCTTGCCGTCGCTGAGTGACGCAGCTTCTTTTACCAATGCGACTACCGCTTGCGTCCGCTCCTCCTGCGTAACGCCGGCGATGGGTGATCGCTCGGCGGCGAACGCAGCGGGGTCGAACGGGCTACACCTAAGCGACGTTGGTGCTATCGCATTTACCCCCGCGCCGGGAAGGTCGATCGTCAAAGCCGCGAAGCCGTTGGCTTTAAGTATTGGCGTAACTCTGTCCCACGCCGAATGGTTGTGCCAACCGCCGTGGATCAGGACAAAAACTGCTTTGGTTGCTGACATCGCTGAGCCCTCTTGGTCTGACTTTACGATCTTTACGACCTGTATAAGCGGCCGCCCGCCATTTCGCCCCCCTCGCCCGCCGAGACGAACAAAGGGGGATGGGTTCAAGCTTCCCTGTTGTCGAAATGCAGCGTTCACCCTCACCGGGTTTCGCTCAACACCGCCGAGCCCACGATCGAGTCCAAGCTCGCCAGCTCAATGATCTTCGGGAAATAAGCTCTCATGCGCGGATCGCTGCGCATCGCCTCGACGGCTGCGGGGGTCTCCCACTCGGAATAGATGACGACGCCGGCGCCGTCCTTTGCCGCGATCAGCCGGGTCGTCTTCCAGCCGTGGAGCGTGCGGACCACCGTGTCGGTGTTCTGCTTCAAGAGCGCGATCAGCGCATCCTGCTTCCCGGGTTTGACCTTCAGCAGATTGATCAAAATAACGGACTCGTCGGACATGGCATATCTCCTTCTGTTTCGGACACACCAAGGACGACCCGAAGGGTGGAAACGGATCGCGACGTAGAAGATTTTTTGGAAAATCATCTCGAAAGAGTGTGCTTTGCCGAGTTTTGCAACGCCAGTTGCAATGACCTAACGCAGCTAGCCCTAGTTTCGCAAATCCAGGCCGATTATTCTCGTGAGTTGATGCCCCAAGCCCTGAAAAAACAAGGATAGCGCTTGACGTTCGATGGTTGAAAATGCTACATGAAAGAATGCATATATTCGAACGAGAGGTCAATGGCCGGCGCTATCGTATCGCTGCCCAATCGATCTGGGACCCGGCCGCGGCGCGCTCGGTTGCGCGGCAGGTGGTCTTGGGGCCAGCGGCGCCGCCCCCGGTGGCTGACTTGGGCGCTACCCGCACCGTCGGTACGCGCAGACTCGGCGATGTCGGCGCCTTGATCTGGGTCGCCGAGCAACTCGATCTGATCGGACATATCGATCGGGCGTGCGGTGATCTTGGCGCCGCGCAAGGACCGTCGGTGGGCGAGTGGACGGTCGCGGTGGCGATCCAGCGCGCGTGTGCGCCCGGACCGAAGTGCGACTTGGCGCAGTTTCTGGAAGGCAGCGTGCCGCGGCTCTCGTGTTTGCCGAGCACCAGCTTCAGCGGGCAGGGATTTCATCGCGTGGCGCAGCAAGTCACGGAGGCGCAATTGGAGCAAGTGCAGGTGGCGATCTCCAAGGCCGCCGTGGCGCGCTTTGCACTCTCCAGCGACGTGCTCGCCTTCGACACGACCAATTTTGACACGCACATCGCGACGCCGACCCCCGGGGCGCTGGCGCGGCGCGGGCATGCGAAGAGCAAGCGCCGCGACCTGCGGGTGGTGGGACTGGGCGTGCTGGTCAGCGAGACTGGCCAGGTGCCGCTGTTGTACCGCAGCTATGCGGGGAACGCGTCCGATCAAGCCGTGTTGGGCGCCTGTCTGGAAGGCTTGCGTCAGTTGCACGAGGCGCTGGATGCGGGTGAGGGTCGTGCGCAACCCGGGCAGCGCACCCTAGTACGCGATGGCGGATTCTGGAGCCCGCAACTGGAGTTGGATCTTGATGCGGTGGGCTACTACAGCTTGATTTCGTTGCCGCTCGGACACAACGCCTCGGAAGCGGCGCTGCAGATGGCGGCCGGTCGTGGTGCGATGAAAGCGCTGCCGGGCAAGTTGAGTCACGTGCGGGCGGCGCGGATGCGCGCCCCGGTGGGGAAGTTGGATCGCACGCTGGTGGTCGTGGAGAGCGAGGAGTTGCTGAAGGGGCAGAAGCGCGGCATCGCGGTGGCGCTGCGCAAGGCGAAGCAGGAACTGCGCAAGTTCGAGCGTCTGATCCAAGCGGGCCGCATCACGCGGACCCAGTTGGAGCAGCGAGTCCAAAAGGCACTCGCACGGGAACATTTGTCGACTTTCGTGGTGACCACGGTCGGTGGCACAGACCAAGCCCCGACGCTGCGCTGGCGGGTGGATGCCGCGTTACGCCGCCAACTAGAGCAAACCCGTCTCGGCCGACGGGTGCTGTGCACCGATCGACACAATTGGAGCACCGCACGCATTGTGAGCGGCTTCCGTGGACAGTGGAACGTCGAGGAATTGTTTCGCCGGGCGAAGAAAGGCGGTGTCGTGCCGTGGGCACCCTCGCATCAGTGGACGGATGGGACGCTGCGCCTGCATACCTTCGCTACGGTTCTCGGACTGCTGCTCGTGAGCCTTGCGAGAATCGCGCTCAAAAGCGACGCTTCGGTCCGCCAGACCATGAAAAACCTAACCGACATCCGCGCCACGTTAGTGCGCACATCGACCGGCAACGCCGGGCGGCGCCCGACGGTTATGCTTGCGCCCGAGCTGACGGCGGAGCAGCGCCGCGCCGTCAAGGTCTTCGATCTAGAGCGTTGGCTTCCTACCATTCTTTCATGTATGAATCCGGAGCCAGTTGACCCTTGAAAACCGCAAGAAAACATCGATCTTTGCCGCCTTCAGTGCGAAAGTAGGGCTAGAGCGACATCCCAGCTGAGTGAATCGTAAGGGATTCCCAAATCAGTGTGGATCTGATTCAGACTGCCTGCCGGTGCTGGAGGTTCGGCAGGGATGTCGCAGGCGCTGTCGCTGGATTTGCGGGAACGGGTGCTGGCGGCGCGCCTACCGGAGTGCTCTCGCGAAACGCCTCGGCGTGTTTTACTAAACGCGCAAACGCGGGACCGGCTCGGGAAGGCCTACGTCAAATGCTTACGAACGGTCGCATCGCGCTGCGACCAAATGTGGAGAGGCGCCAGTTCGAACGGACTCAACATCCCTGCAAGTATCGGCAATGCCCACACCGAGCGCCTCGCTGGGTGCCAAAAAAGACAGCAACTTGAGCCTCATGCGTGTTCGGCACGCAGTGGCGCAATCCTTTGCACACCCATCTGACGCAGCACTTGCGCCACGGCGGCCACGGCGGCACGCAGCGCCTGCTCGTCGATGGCGCCGATGCAGCCGACGCGAAAGGTTTCGAGACTCGTGAGCTTGCCCGGATACAGGATGAAGCCCTGCTCTCGCACGCGTCGATAGAATGCGCCGAACTCATAGGCGGGATCCGGAGGCGCATGAAACGTGACGATGATCGGCGCCTGGCATGACGCAGGCAGGAAGGATTCGAAGCCCAGTGCCCGCATGCCGCTCAGCAACGCGTCGCAATTGCGGCGATAGCGCGCGAGTCGCTCCGGCTGGCCGCCCTCCGCGAGGAATTGATCGATGGCCGTTCGCAGCGCCGCCAGCACGTGCGTCGGCGGCGTGTAACGCCACTGGCCGGTCTTCTCCATGTAGCCCCACTGGTCCACCAGATCGAGCACCAGGGAGTGGCTGTTGCCGGTCGCGGCCGCGAGCTCGGTGCGACGCGCGATGACGAAACCCATCCCAGGCACGCCCTCGAGACATTTGCCCGAGGCGGCAACCAGCGCGTCGAACGGCAGGCTCCGAGCGTCGATCGGAATGGCGCCATAGGAGCTCATCGCATCGATGATGAGCCTGCGGCCGCGGGCTGCGACGACAGCCGCGATCTCGGGCAGCGGATTGAGTATGCCGGCACTGGTCTCGCAGTGAACTTGCGCGACATGCGTGATGCCCGGATCGGACGCCAGCACCTCATCAATGCGCGCCGGATCGGCAGGCTCGTCCTCCGCGAACGGCAACACGACCGCCTCCCGGCCCAGGTAGCCGAGAATGCGTGCAATGCGCTTGCAGTAAGCGCCGTTGTCGGGCACCAGAACCTTGCCGCCCTTGGGCACGAGCGTGCCCAGTGCCGCCTCCACCGAGAACGTGCCACTGCCCTGCAACGGCACGCAGACGTGCGTGTCCGCGGCGGCATGCACGATCTTGAGCAGATCGCAGCAGATGGAGGCCGTGAGCTCGTTGAATGCGCTGTCCCAGGAGCCCCAGTCGGTCAGCATCGCCGCTTTCGTGCGTGCCGTCGTCGTCAATGGGCCGGGTGTCAGCAGGATAGGGTCCGCCATGGCGGTGCATCATATCTACTTCTCGCACCTGACACCACGTCGCTAGTGCAATATGCGGCGAGCGACGCGTCATGCATGGCAATGATCTATGCCCCTATTACAGCGCGACTTGATTTCCAACGACGTCAACGGCGGTATCCGCCGTAACAGTGACGGCGGGACCACCTTGCAATGGATCACGGAGTAGGAATCGGACCTACGTGGTTCGCGTTCAAAGCGCGACTGGGATACCAGCAACCCGCCCGTGAACAAAATGGTTGGAAAGGTAGGGGTCGAACCTACGTCTGCCGACTTCAGAGGTCGGTGTCCTGCCATTAGACGACTTTCCAAAAATTGGCGAACCAGGATGGAATCGAACCACCTTTTTGGGTTTTGGAGACCCATCGTTTCCGTAAACACCGGCTCATTTAGTAGCGGAAAGTGGACAGCACGATTGCCAACCCTCTCGGGGTCCTTCTGCTTTCAAAACAGCGGTAGCACCCTGGCTACTTCACTTTCCAAAGTGGCGGAAGACGGATCGCACGATGACCATACCCATGAGGGTACAACACGCTTTCGAGGCGGTTACAGTCCCCGACTGTTTCGTCTTCCAAATTGGCGCACAGCAGCCTATTCGAAAAGCATGCCTCAATGAGACACCCATTGCTTTCCAAGCGAGTACGATCCCTAACCGTTTTACCGTCCAATAGTGGCGGAGAGCTGACGAATCGAACGCCATGCCCGTGAGGACACCCCTTCTTTAGCAAAGAAGCTCGGACCCTGTCCGATTAACTCTCCACGGTTGGTGGGTTCTGAAAGAATCGAACTTTCGTGGACGGTTTAAAGGACCGCTAGTCTACCATTGACTTAAGAACCCGAAATTGGGGCCACGAGACGAACTTGAAGCGTCTTATCCGGGGTACGAATCCGGTGCATCACCGTCAATGCTTTCGCGGCATAATTGGAGCCGCACCAGGGGATTGAACCCTGCATCTCATCCTTACCAAGGACTTGCCCCGCCATCTGGGCCAGAGCGGCATAATTGGTCTCCCGAGAGTGAATCGAATACTCGCACGATTCCTTCGGAGGGACCCAGCCGGGTCCACCGGCCGGGAGAATTGGCACCCCGTGCAAGAGTCGAACTTGCCTAAGAAACGTTCGTAGCGTCTCCTCCGCGTCCGTCGGACGGGGTATTGAATGGTAGTCGGGCTGAGAATCGAACTCAGGCTAACCGTTGATCTGGCGTATCGGGCTTATAAGGCGCGTCGTGCTTCCAGCTACACTACCTGACTAAAGAAATTTTCTTAGCGTGAACTTTTCTGTGGCAGTTCTCGCATAGAGGAACGCATTTCTGAAGTTCAGCAATAACCTTGTGAGTCGCGCCGCCATTTCGCGACAGCGGGAAATCCTTGGTTTTCTGGTCTACGTGATGCGCCGAAATGCAGCACGGATCTGACTCTCCGCAAATCGCACATCCAGGCGCTTTAAATTCAGCGATGATCTTTTTGTTGGCCGCAATGTTCCGTCTATTGCGCCTCTTAACCAGAACCAGATGCTTCGCGCGGAACTTCTCATCGTCGTGAAATTTGTTCCTCATGTATGCGCGCATATAGAGCCTGTCTCTAATTCTGCGTGCCTCAACCGTATCTTCGGTTGGCGGCTCTCTCAGAGAATTTCTGTACACCATGAAACAGCTTCTAGAGCAGTAAATCTGTCGATTGGTCTCACTCTCAAAAACCTTCAAACAATGCCGGCATGTCTTTTGGATCATGCTTATATTTTAGCATTATTTTATAAGCTCACGCCATTCGCATATGAAGTTGGTAGCGGGCACGAGTAACGCTCTCGTCTGAGCTGGCTTATGAGACCTGCCCGATCACTTGATCGCCCGCAATCAAATGGTGCCCCGAGAAGTGCTCGCATCTTCGTCTCCACGGCTTCAACGTGGCGCTACTCTGTCTCAGCTATCGAGGCAAAAACTCACCAAAAATAGATGTGCGGTTTTCGATAATTGGGGAAATGCAGCACGTCACTATCGACGCCGCGCTCAATCAGATGCAGCAAGCCATTGCTGCGAATGCGCGCGGGACGCGTGTGATACTCAACATCCCACCACTTCGGATAACTACTCATCGTCAACTTATGCGTTGGCCACCAGAGTTTAGGTCGCGCACCAGGCTCCCATAGCCAGCGGCCATGCTCTTCCCAGAGACGACGATTCTTGCGGATCCATATGCGAGCGGTGTGATGCCGCCGTGTTCCTCTGTCCATATACGTAGACCTCTTGTGATGGTAACTACGTCATGACTGGCTCCTTTGTTGAAGTGGTGCGCTACCTTGGATTCGAACCAAGACTAATTACTTTTTGAGAGTAATGCCTCTGCCGAGTTGGGCTAGCGCGTGGTGCGTCACGCTGAATTCGAACCAGCATTGTCGCGGATTTTAAGTTCGCGGCCTCTGCCGATTGGGCTACTGACGCATACTGGAATCCTGGGTGAGATTCCGTCCGCCGGCCAGGATATTTGGTCGTCTCGAGCGGAGTCGAGCCGCTGTCCGTGCGCTTAGAAGGCGCTGGGCCGCACTCCCTAGGCGAGGCAGAAAGTGAAGCGGATGACCAGAATCGAACTGGCTTATGCTTCGTTGGCAACGACGCTGATTACCTTAATCGCATCCGCATGTTCTGGTAGCTTCGAGTGGAATCGAACCACAGGTCTATGTGTTATCAGCACATTGCTCTGCCACTGAGCTACGAAGCTAAAATGGTCAAGGTGGCTGGAATCGAACCAGCATGGACTTGCTCCCAAGGCAAGCGGACGGCCACTATCCCACACCCTGATATTTGACACGTCGACTGGATTTGAACCAGCGTTTTACCGCTTTGCAGGCGGCAGCATTGCCTCTCTGCCACGACGTGATATTGGGGCGAATGGTCGGAGTTGAACCGACTATACGAAGGTCACAGCTTCGGGACTATACCGTTTGTCTTCATCCGCCATTGATTGGTACCCTCGGTCAGATTCGAACTGACACTGCACGCGTTCTAAGCACGTTGCCTCCTGCCAATTGGGCTACGAGGGCATATCTGGTGCTCCAACAGAGAATCGAACTCTGATTTACCGATTGAGAATCGGTCGGTCTAGCCACTAACCTAAAGGAGCAAATTGGTAGTCGCAGAGAGACTCTAACTCTCATTTCCTGGGTGAAAACCAGGTTGCCTGACCTTTAGCACGATGCGACCGAAAGTGGTGGAGCATCGGAGACTCGAACTCCGCAAGCTATCTCCTTGCAAGGGAAATCTGGGTGCCCTGCCCATGCCCCGAAAACGTTGGAGCGTTACGCTCCGCAGCGCACTGTGTCCTGAAGTGCATAGGCGCCGTTTCCTCACATCACGGCGAAGAATGGTTGGACCGGTGGGAGTCGAACCCACGGCAGATCGGGTAAGAGCCGACTACTCCGGCCTCTGAGTTACGGTCCAAAAGATGGTGCGTCGTTAAGGAATCGAGCCTCGCAAGACCTTTCGGCCACCTGGGTTACAGCCAGGGCGCTCTCCATAGGCGTTTATCGACGCATTGTTGGTGCCCCCTGAAGATTGAGTGCCTTCGACCGCTCGGATGTAAGCCGAGTGCTCTTCACGTCTGAGCTAAAGGGGCAAATTCTGAAGAATGATCTTCTGCACCAATGAATGGTGGCATCCGAGTTGTTTCGCTATCGCGCGATACGACAATCCGTCGTTCCTAAGGCGCGCCATCGTCGATCGATCATAAATCTGCGACTGCTTTTCCTTTAATTTATAGCAAGCGAGCGCGCGTTCAATCTGAGCTTGACGCCTAGATCCCATGAAAGGCTGAATCATTTTCATGAATTCATATGCTTTCGTGTTCCCAATCCGGGTCGCGAACATATCTTTGTGGCGCGCATTCTTGCTCTGCTTGCAAAAATACGTCGCCCCCCAAAGAATCGAAACTCGGGCTATCACATCCTCGTCCGACATCTGCAAGCAAACGTATGGACAATACGGACGAGATGGTGGTCTGTTAATATAAGGATGCCTCGCCCTCCAAGATCCCAATCAGCCAGTAGAAATCACTGCTTTCATGGCATTATTCTATCAAAATTGGCGACCTGCCGGGTTACTGCCACCCGCTCAACGCGTAGACAGCGCGCTTGCCTCACTAGATGCATCGCGGGTCAAATTGGCTCCGAGGGTAGGGATTGAACCCACGTCGCTTACGCGATCCTCCGGTTAACAGCCGGAAACATTACCGCTCTGCCACCTCGGAATTGAAAATAAAGTGGAGCGGGCTGCGAGATTCGAACTCGCGTAGTGCGGGTGGAAGCCGCAAGCCTAGCCTCTCGGCCAAGCCCGCTCAATACTTTCCCAAGTTGTTAAAGAACAACCGGTGATTGGGTTTCGGAGTGGGAATCTAGAGGGATTTTCCCCTCTTTTCTGGACCCCGGCATGGCACCGGGGGCCACGCGTCGTCAATCGATTGTCATACCTGATTCTTGCCCGAGTCTATTATCGGGGCGCACGGTCGCGGCCCCGACTAAGGTCGGGGAATAAATAAAATGACTATGCGTGTGTTTGAACATGGGCGGGACTCTAGTTGCTGACTTTCGCGAAGTCAACTTATTTTTTGCCCTGACGAACTGGATCATTCGATTCGATCATAAACTGATTGAGGCGACGCGAACCGACCGTCGACGGCGATCTACATAGCCTCAACCGCATCCGGCGGATCCATCGGAATGTGAGCGCCTTCGTAAGGCCTCGACCAGCGTCGTCAACGCGTCCAGTCGATCACCCTCCGACGTATTAGCCTTCGCTGCCATCAGGGACTCGATATCCTTGAGCGCGGCGCGATAGTTTGACTTAGTTCTGATCGGCTTGATATTCATGACTACCTCTCAAATCGTTTGCGCATCAATGCCGTCGTACTGCTTGTGTGTGCCGATGAACCGGATGTACACGATCCTATATGGATAAAAGGATAACTGACGTAAGCGAAGATATTTTTTGAATCTCGAAATGTCAGCCTTTCCACTCGGCGAATGCCAGCAACGCCGCATCGGGCAACTCGCCGGCGTACAACCTTTTAGCGAACGCAAGGCGGCGCTCTCGGCGTGTCAGGTTGAGAGGCAGCGAAGACTCGATGATGGCTCGTGCCGTCTCGAACATCGAGGAGGCGATTCTCATGCGCTGATCCGGCGTCATGAGCTTGTAGCGCTCGGCGACCATTTTGTCCATTTCGGGCGAGGTATCGCTCACTTGGAGACCTCATCCAGTTTGGCGGCGACGCCCAACTTCGCAGCCCAGTCGTTCAGATAGAGCCAATCAACGGATTCGTCGATCAGCGTGCGGACGTCGCGCAGTTGCATCTCCGAGCCCGTGTCGCGTGCCCAAACAAGTTCCTCGGTCATGACGAGGAGTCTAAAAGACTTGATACCGCGCCGCAGCCACTAGCAGGACATCGGCATCAAGGCTCTTTCGACGATCCAATAATGTTGTGGCACCAGCGGCACTTGATTTGTACCTGCGCCTGTAAGTATCTAATTTATAGAGAAAAATTTGGGAAATTGGCAGCGGGGGGACGCTATGTTGAACCTCTCAGCGTCGAATTGAGATAGGAAACGCTTTCTCGGGCAGGCCGCCTTGAGGGTCACCGGGTCTTTGACCAGCGGTTTACATCGATCTTTGAGCAGTCCTACCATTGGAGATCTGGCGTATCTGTGCTGCGCGTTTGTGACCATTGCGCGCATTCTGGTCGACGATACGGTGGATAAAGGGAGGACATCACCATGATCACACGAATGTTTGGCGGAACGTTTTTAGTGACATTGTGCGGGATTGTGATCGGAGCGCTTCCGATTTCAGTGTTGGCCGGCAATCCCTCGGTCGTGCACGAGGTGAAGCACGATCGTTCGCAGCCGCTGCGAGATCTTGCCGCTTTGGCAGTGTCCTCTCCGCCGTCTCTGCACGTCGCATCTTTCGCCCAGGCGACCGGGTCGGCCATCGTCGGACCGGTAAGCGATGCCGTCGCTCAGGTTCCCTCGACCACGCCGATGCAGGCGACCGTGCTCCTCAATTTTGACGGCCTGAGCGCCGCCGACACGGTGGGGAGCGGCGGCCCCTTTGTGCCTCCCGACACGAACGGCGCCGTGGGCGCTTCCCAATTCGTGGAATGGGTCAACGTCACATTCGAAGTGTTCGACAAGGCCACAAGCGCCGTCGTGATGGGCCCCACTCCCGGGAATGCCTTCTGGAAGGGCTTTGGAGGAACTTGCGAGACTCACAACGACGGCGACATCATCATTCAATACGACAAAGCCGCCGGTCGTTGGATCGCGGCACAGCCCGTGTTTTCTTCTCCTTATTTGTACTGCGTGGCGGTCTCGACGACGTCGGACGCCACTGGCAGCTATGATCGATATGCGTTCCCGCTCCCCGCCTTCCCGGACTACCCCAAACTCGGTGTGTGGCCGGACGCCTATTACGTGACTTACAACATCTTCTCGCCGTCCTTTGCCGGGGCGCTCGCCTGTGCGTACGACCGGACCAATATGCTGGCGGGAAATGCCGCCACGTCGGTTTGCTTTCAGCAGCCAAAGAGTGTGGGCAGCCTGCTGCCTTCCGACGTAGATAGTGCGACGCCTCCACCCTCCGGCGAGCCGAATTTCCTCCTCGACCTCGCTGACTCCACGCACCTGAATTTCTTTCGCTTCCATGTTGATTTTGCTGACCCGGCGAACTCCACCTTCTCCGGGCCCACCGAAATAAACGTAGCCCCCTACAGCGAGTTGTGTGCAAGGGCGACCGATCGCGCCTGCATCCCGCAGCCTCATCCGGGTGAAAAAGTCGATTCGCTCGGCGATCGGTTAATGTACCGGCTTGCATATAGGAACTTCAGGGATCATGAATCCCTGGTAGCGACTCACAGCATCGAAGGCGGCGCATTTTCGGGCGTGCGTTGGTACGAGATCCGCAACCCCGCATCGACTCCGGTAGTGTTCCAACAGGGCACGGTCGTCAATCCCGCCGTCGACTATTGGATGGGCAGCATCGCGATGGATAAAGTCGGAAACATTGCGCTGGGCTTCAGCATGTCCAGCGACTCCGTTTATCCGGGTGTTGCAGTCGTGGGCCGGACTCCGGCAGACCCGCTCGGCCAAATGGACGCGCCACTCATTCTCGTGAATGGCACTGGCGCGCAGGTGAAGAGTTTCAAGCGGTGGGGAGACTACAGCAGCATGTCGGTGGACCCCGAGGACGGCTGCACCCTTTGGTACTCTCAGGAACGGCTGCACCCTTTGGTACTCTCAGGAATACTATAAGACGACCGGCGCGTTTAACTGGAATACTCGTGTGGCATCGCTCAAGTTCAACTCATGCAAGGGAGGTGCGAAATAGGATTCCCACGATTTTCGTAGTCACTCGTCACTCGAGCGGCAAACAGCCCTTTTATGGATGCGGGAGGCCATTTCTCTAACTGCACGCTGACAACACAGGCGCCGAATGGCTGAAGCAGTCGGCCCACTAGCTGTCGCGCGTACTCCAAATTGATTTGATACCAACGCGGCTGTGAACTCGGCGTCGCCGGAACACAAATGGCCTGCTCCCGAAAGGAACCAATTGCAACGCGACGTAAGGAGAAACTACTTAAAAATCAATTATTTACGTTGAATTGGTAGCGGGGGGACGCTTTGTTGAACCTCTCAGTGTCGACCTGAGGTAGTCCGGCCACCTGCCCGCCCTGCCCAAACGAGCCCGCGCCCGCTCGATGCAGCAATTGTATTCGTGCCCTACCCGGCGGAGGTAATATGCAATTGCAACCCTCTGAAGGGACAAACGGTCTTTGCCTGGCTCATTGGATCGTCGTCACGCCGCGGCAATGGACAGCCGGTGGGCTCAGGCGAGCACGAGGCGAATGGGAATGTTGTCGCGTGTGGCGTTCGAGTACGAGCACACGGTATGCGCTTTTTCGACAAGCAAATCGACTTCTGCACGGGCAAGGCCCGGAAGGCTGATCTTGAGCTCGACCTCCATCCCAAATCCGTGCCGTATCGGGCCCATGCCAACGCTGACTTCGACCGCCGTGCCCAGCGGGAGCGAAGTCCCGTCGCGGGAAGCTACGAGCTTCATCGCTTCGAGGAAGCAGGCCGCGTAACCCGCCGCAAACAACTGTTCCGGATTGGTCCCGCGCCCGTTGGCACCCCCCAACTCGCGCGGCCTGGTCAGGTTCAAATCCAGTACGCCATCAGAGGACACAGCCCGGGTATCGCGACCACCCGTCGCGGTCGCCTGAGCGCGGTAGAGAACCTTTTCGATCAACATGTCATCGCCTCGCAGTACCGCAGTTTGAAGCGCAAGTGTCGTGTCTGCGCCCCAGCCCGGCCGCGCCTCATGTTCCCACGTTTGGCATCCCCAGCGGCCCGACGAGGCTACGCGCATTCGAGCTCAGGGTGGTTCGGTCGGAGTTCCAATTTGGTTCCGTTTGCGGTCGCCGATCCCCGAGGCCAGCGATGACAGAATTCCCTCCATTCCGGCTCGATTCCCTTAACCAGTGTCTCTGGCGCACCGGCGACGCGGGACGTGAAGAGCGTATTCTGCTGACCCCCAAAGCGTTTGCCGTCCTCCTGTATCTCGTGGAGCACGCCGGGCAGTTGGTGACGCACGAGGACCTGCTCGAAGCGGTCTGGGCCGGTAGCGTTGTCGAACCACAGGCCGTCAAGAGAAACATCCTCGAGGTGCGCAGCGCCCTCGGGGACCGTCCGAAGAATTCTCTATTCATCGAAACCATAACCAAGCGCGGCTACCGGTTCATTGCCCCGGTCAGCGAACGCGTCGCCTCCAGCCCCTCCGAGCCTGCAAGGGCGGCTCAAGACACACTCGTGGGGCGCGACCGAGCGCTCGATGAGTTACACGATAGATTGCAACACGCGGCCAAGGGCGAACGGCAGGTCGTCTTCATCACCGGGGAAACGGGAATCGGCAAGACCGCGCTGGTCGACGAATTCCGCCGCCAGGTCGCCTCAACCGTCCTCTCGACTCGTATCGCGCAGGGACAATGCGTGGAGGGCTACGGAGGCAAGGAGGCCTATTACCCGATGCTCGATGCGCTTGGGCGATTGTGTGCTGGCCCGCAGGGAACCTCGATCGTCCAGATCTTGGCGGCGCAAGCCCCGACGTGGCTGGTTCAGTTTCCGGCGCTGCTCAAACGCGAGCACCGCGAGACGCTGCAGCGAGAGATCCTGGGCGCCACGCGTGAGCGCATGCTGCGCGAGATCGGCGAGGCGTTGGAGACGATCACAACAGAGAGTCCGCTGCTGTTGCTGCTGGAAGACCTCCAATGGGTCGATCCCTCCACGGTGGATCTCATCTCTGCACTGGCGCGCCGCCAGGCGCCCGCCAAACTGATGCTCATCGGCACCTGCCGCCCGTTGGATCTGGAACCTCGTGGCCATCCCTTGAAGGTGCTCACGCAGGATCTGTTGGTTCATCGGCTGTGTCGCGAAATCGCGCTGGCCTCTCTCACCGAAGCACAGGTGGGAAAATATCTTGCCGCCCACTCGACCGCCACGAGCCTACCGGAGGGCCTGTCAGCGCTTCTGCACCGGCACTCGGAAGGCAATCCCCTGTTCATGGTGGCCGCTCTGGATCACATGACCAAGCGAGCCCTCGTCTCCCGGGAGACTGGAAGTTGGCAGCTACAGGTGCCGCTGGAGCAAATCGAGCTCGAGGTGCCGGATGATCTACGCCGGCTGATCGAAGCGCAGCTCGAGCGCCTTTCCGCCGAAGAGCAGCGCGTACTGGAACTGGCGAGCATCGTGGGCGCCTCGTTCTCGGCGATTGTCATCAGCTCGGTAGCGGATATTGATCCGCAGACCTTCGAGGACCAATGCGAGGATCTGTCTCGCCGGCAGCAGATCGTGAGATGGGCGGGCACCCAGCAGTTTCCGGACGGAGCGGTCTCCGAGCGGTACGAATTCGTGCATGCGCTCTACCGCCAGGTGCTCTATGACCGACAGGTGCCGGGGCGCAGAGCAAGGCTGCATCGCCGCATCGGAGAGCGGTTGGAGGCATTGTACTCGCAGCAGATGGACGAAGTCGTGGCCGAGCTGGCGTACCACTTCGAAGCGGCTGCCGACTGGCCGCGCAGCGTGCAATACCTGCGGTTGGCGGCGGACCTCGCCGGACGGCGGTATGCTCATGCGCAAGCCGACTCCCTGTTGCAGCGAGCTCTGGAGCTGGTCAGCAACCTGCCCGAGGCGCAGCGCGCGCCGAAGGAGATGGAGCTGCTGGAAAAGCTCGCTTCGAATCGCGCCGCGGCATTGGACATGCGCGCCATCGAGACCTATGAAACTCTGGCTGCACGGGCGGCGCAGTATGGTCAGATCGATGTACAGGTACGCGCGTTCATCGACCTTTCCTTTCCATTGTCTTTGTTCAGCTTGGAGCGTTGCCTGGAAGCCTTGCAGCGTGCGCAGCAATTGAGTGCCGGCCAGGATCCATTCATGCGCACACGCACGCGGGCGCGCTGCGCATTGCGGCGCCTGTGGACGGCCGGGTGGAACGCTCAGGATGCTCAAGAATGCCGGGAAGCACTCGTGCAAACCCACAAGACCGATGACCTCTCCACCCTCGCCTCCGATCTGATCGACGACAGCTTCATCCGGTGGATGTCCAGCGAATACCGCGAGGCGCACCGGCTCGCGCTCGAGGGCCGTGCGAAGCTGTTCGAGCGGAGCAGCGACAATCCCTTTCTGAGCACCGCGTATCGACTCTCTCTCGGCATCATTTCGCCTTTCAGTCTTCTCTTCCTGGGAGAGTGGGGCGAGGCGCTGCGAGATCTCGCCGCAGGGATCGCACAGGGGGAAAAGAACGGGAACTATCACCTCATCCTGTGGCTGCAACTCCTCGTTGCATGGACCCATCTCTGTGCCCAGGACTTCACGGGCGCGCTGGCGATCTGTGACTCGGCGCTGCCTCTGGTCAGAGATCCAACGCCCCGCGCCGCCGCCGGACTCTCCAATATCCTACCATCGTCGTTTCGGTCGGCGTTGATTTTCACAGGCTCGGCGGCAGCGGCGTTAGGAGACCACGAGCGCGCCCTCCAAGACTTCTCGGCAGCGAGCCGCGAGATGGACCGCCAGAGGGCGATCCTCGATTGGTACCTGCGCATGCCGCTGGCTGCGGGCCTCACCGAGCTGTGGCTCGCGAAAGGAGATCTGGTCCACGGACGGCAGCAGGCTGAGCAGTTTCTCGACACTGCACTCGCCACCGCAGAGCACACTTGGCAGGGGCTTGCCTGGGAGGCCAATGCCCGTATTGCCGTGAAACGCCTCGACCGCGACCGCGCACGAGATTGCATCGCAATGGCTTTATCCGCGGTGCAGGGCTTCGAGGTGCCCTTGGCCGCCTGGCGGGTTCACTCGACGGCGGCCGAGATCGATGAGGATGCGGGGAATCTGCAATCGGCCCGTGCGCACCGCGATATCAGTCGCACCACGATTCTGCAATTGGCGAATTCATTGCCCGCAGAAGGACCGCTTCGACAGATATTTCTGTCTGCGCCGGCAGTAGCAGGGATTCTCAACAGGGGTTCGTAGAGACAGGCCGAGCAGGACGCAGACGGAATCGCCCCGGCGGGGAGAGCATCTGCGCGATGAAGCGGATCATCGCATGCAGCGCGCGCCCGGGACCCGCCAGCCACGCTTCTACCTGGTAGCTGCGCCGCTCACCCCGCAGACACCACTCGCAGAAGTGCTCACAGTTGTTGGTCAACAGTCGGTAGGAGTCTTCGCCCAGTCGGGAGCGCGCGCGGCGGATCACCTCCCGATGATCGAAGTTCGGCGTCGCATCGGATCTGACCCAGCCAGGGTGGCCGTCCGTGAAACGAGCGAGAGAAATTTCTTCCACCGGCCCTCTGTGAAGGCCGTGTGCGAGTCCCGCGTAATGCACGACCTTGCCACCACCGACGTAGATTCCGTGATGCTGGTAACCACAGCGCGATGTGACAACGTGTGAACCCACTGGCGGTTCCTGCTCTGCGACCAAAAGCCACTCGGCCCTGCGTAGCCCCCCGTACGGCCGATCCTCGTGCTTTGAGATCTGAGGTTCACCGTTGCCTCCCCGCTTGGGAACAAGCGCGTCGAAGAAGATGTTTATACGGAAACGTACAGCGCCCATGTTTCTGCGAATAACCACACAAGTCGATTGCGCGATTCATCTATGGGCGAAAGTGTGCAGGAAATAGAGCGGGTAGTCGTTCCTTCAAAGTTCCGTCTTGGTTCGGAAGACGTTACGCTACGAGCTGGTCAAACCGAACCACGATGTCATCGGCGCATTCGTCCGCTGTCACTGGCGCCGAGAGGCGGTAGCTGGCCAGATTAATGCCAAACA
>WNFQ01003919.1_pt1 | contig 17160 bp, 17 predicted proteins | sample 5400171 | NCBI WGS metagenome assembly WNFQ01 (sample SAMN13153356, study PRJNA577476) | soil metagenome | isolation source: 20 cm soil under Madrone tree | place: USA:California | collected 2016-06-14 | reverse complement strand
AGCCTTGACCGATGCCGTCGTAGAAGAAGGCAGGGTACAGCTTGAGCCCATCGACGCCGAGATCCTTGACCTGCCGCTCCAGCTGCGCGATCGCCTCTTTGAGCACCGGCGTATCGACCGTGGCGTAGACTCTGAAGCGGTTGGGGTAGCGGTTCCGAAAGACCGCCGCCCGCTGCGGAGCGGTGACGTGCTTCTTGGCAAAACCGAGACCCGGCAGGGCGTGAATGACGGCGAGATCCACCGGGCTCTCCACGAACTCGGCCTGCGCCAGCGCCTCGAAACTAAAATCGCTGAAGAACTCGTCACGCGCCAGCACGAAATGCTGATGCCTTGTGTCCGAGGCCATGCGGTGCGCCGCGTACACGGCTTCCAGCTGCTCTTGGGCGCTCGCGATCTGGTTGGAAGGCGCCAGGTCGTAAGGGTGCACCACCGCATCGACCACGATCCTGTCCCCGATCATGACTTGTCCTTTTTGTCCGATGCGTTGAATCGCGGCGGGCGCTTTTCGCGCGCCGCGGCAATGCCTTCTTTGAGATCTTCGGTGTGGCTCATCGTGGCCACGCCCCAGAAGCTCAAGTTCATGGCGCTGATGAGATCCAGATGCCAGCTCTGCCGCAGCTGCTGCTTGGTCGCCTCGAGCGCGAGTCGCGGATAAGCGGCGATGCGGGCCGCCAGTGCGGTGGCTTCGGTCAGCAACGCGTCCGGCTCCACCACCCGGTTGACCAGGCCGATTTCCAACGCACGCTGCGCGTCGATGAGGTCGCCTGTGAAGGCGAGCTCGGCGGCGAGGCCGGAACCCACCAATCGCGGCAGGAAGTAGCTGCCGCCGTTACCGGGATTGAGGCCGAGTTTGATATAGGTCTCGCCCATCTTCGCCCGGGTCGATGCGATGCGCAGGTCGCAGGCCAGCGCCAGGTCGAGTCCGCCGGCAGTGGCACCGCCGTTGATGGCGGCAATGACCGGCAGGCGGCAACCCACGAGGCGTTGAGTGACCGGCCATAGCACGCGAGCGTTGTAGGGCTCGTGGCTGATCGGAAGTTGCTCGGCGATGTATCGCTGAAACTCCACGAGATCGGCGCCCGCACAAAACTGCTGTCCGGCGCCGGTGAGCACCAAGACGCGTACAGTACTGTCCTGTTCCATCGTCTCCAGCGCATCGAGCACGTCGCGTGCCATCTCGGGCACCACGCCGTTGCCGCGCTCGGGCCGGTTCAAGGTGAGCATGGCCACGCCATCCGCGACGCGCTCGTGGTAACAGGTTTCAAATTCGATTCGGGTGCTCATGGCGGGGGCAACTCGTGGTGAGGTCAATCCATACTTTTGACGATAGTGGACACCGCAACCGCATAGGTGCCGTCCAGCCAGCCGCCGCCGTTGATGGCGAGTCCGACGCGGGCCCCCTCGACCTGCCGACGGCCGGCTTCGCCCCGCAACTGCTGGCACAGTTCCACCACTTGCGCGCAGCCCGTGGCGCCGAGCGGATGGCCACGGCTGAGCAGACCGCCGCTGGTGTTCACCGGCGTCTCGCCGCCGATGCTCGTTCTGCCTTCGCGCACCAGGTGATGAGCTTCGCCTTCTTCACACAGACCGATCTCCGCGTATTGAAGCAATTCCGCCGGCGCCGCCGCGTCGTGCAATTCGATGAGATCGAAGCCATTCGGCCCGATTCCCGAGGCCTCGTAGGCGGCCGTCGCCGCAGGCGTGACCGGGCTCTGTCCCTCGCCGGGGCTGGCCGCGACATGAGAAGTCACCATTTGCACCGTCTTGCGGGTCAAGCGCCGACCATAGTCCGCCGAACACAATACCAGAGCCGCCGCACCGTCGGTCGTGGGGGCGCACATGGTCAGCCGCAGCGGATCGACGATCATGCGGCTGTGCATGACGTCCTCGAGCGTCTGCGGTGCACGATAGTGCGCCAGTGCATTCATACCCGCATGCCGACGGTTCTTCACCGCGACCCGGGCAAAATCCTCCGCGGTGATCCGGTGCGTCTCAAGGTAATTACGCGCCACGCCGGCGTAGAAATCCATCAAAATCGAATTGGCCGCGATGTGTCCGGGAACCGACTCGCCGATGTCGTCAATGTCGGTCGACCCGCGCAGTGCATCGAAAGGCCGCGAACGATCCTCGTGATTGAGTTGTTCGACCCCCACGGCCAGTACCACCTCCGCGCGTCCGCCGGCAATCGCCTCGAACCCGAGATTGAGCGCCGAGCCTCCGGAGGCGCATGCGTTCTCGACATTGATGAGCGATGAGCGTCCGAGCGGGTGGTGGCGCAGCGCGACTTGACCGCGGATCATCTCCTGGTGGGTGACGATGCCGGCGACGGCGTTGCCGAAGAACACCTTGGCGACGTGTTCGGCCGGGATACCCGCATCGGCCAACGCTTCATCGATGGCGGCCACGGCCAGGGATCGGATTCCGCGGCCCGGGAATCGGCCGAATGGCGTCATGCCGACACCGGCGATCAAGACTGTGCTCACTGCTGCTCCTCGTTGAGTTTGACGGGCTTGGGGGCGCCGCCCCCGACACGAGTCTGGTAGCCTTTCCAGTAGGACTCGCGGATCTCGCGCCGCATGACTTTGCCGTAGCTGCTCACCGGCAGCGCATCGACGAATTCCACGCTCTTCGGCTTCTTGTAGCCCGCCATGTGCTTGCCGCAGTAGTCGATGATGTCTTGGGCGGTCGCCTGGGCTCCCGATTCAAGCACCACCAAGGCGTGCACGGCCTCGCCCCAGTAGGCGTGAGGAATCCCGAACACGACTACGGTGGCAACGGCCGGATGCTGCACGATGACCTCTTCCACCTCGCGCGGGTAGATGTTGTTGCCGCCGCTGATGATCATGTCTTTGGCGCGGTCGAGGAGGAACAGATAGCCGTCCCGGTCGAGCAAGCCGATGTCACCGGTATGCAGCCACCCGCCGCGCAGCGTCTCCGCCGTGGCGGACGGATTGTTCCAGTAACCCTGCATCACGATGTCGCCGCGCACGACGATCTCACCTTCCTTTCCCAAGGGCAGCGGCCGGTCTTCGGCGTCGACGCAGCGCACCTCGACATCCGTTCGAATCGTGCCCGCCGAGCCTATCCGCGGATCGTTGGCGGCGAGGAGCCGGGCATGCTCCGCGGCATTGAGCCCGCTGATGGTGATGGGGGCCTCGCCCTGACCGTAGATTTGTGCGAATACGGGTCCGAATGTCTTGATCGCATTGCGCAGGTGTTCAATGTAGATCGGCGCGCCGCCATAACATATGGCCTTGAGGCTCGAGAGGTTGCACTTGCCCGGCTCGAATTCTTCGAGCATTTTGATGATCTGGGTCGGCGCCAAGAATGCGACGTGCGAGACTTTCAGCGCCTCGATCATCGCGAACAGCGCCTTGGGTTCGAAGCTCTTGGTGTCGAGAATCGCATTGGTGGCGGCGCGTGCCACGGCCGGCAGCGCGACGATGCCGCTGCCGTGCGACATCGGCGCCGCATGAGCCACCACGTCGCCCGGCTGAATATTGTGCACGTCGGCCAGGTAATTCATGATGACCACGCGCACGGTGCGGTGCGTCCAGGTCGCGCCCTTGGGCTTGCCGGTGGTGCCCGAGGTGTAAAACAGCCAGCAAGGATCAGTGGCGGAAACTTCGGCGGATTGTGCCAGTCCGGAAGTTGCCTTCAGCAAACTCCGAAAGGTGACCGCACCATCCACGGCTTCCGTGCAGATGCGATGTTCGAGCCCGGCGAATTCGGCAAGATGCTGCGTGATTCCCTCCTGATACTCCGGACCATGGATCAGTACCCTGGCCCCGGAGTTACTCACGATGTACGCGATTTCGCGCGGATGCAGACGGGCGTTGATCGGAACCACGACCAGTCCGGCAGCGAAGCAGCCGTAGATGATTTCAAGGATGCGCGGACTGTTGGCCAGGCAGAAGGCGACGCGGTCACCGGAGGTAAGCCCTAAGGCCAAAAGATTCCCCCCGATGGCGAGCGCGCGATCGTGGAATTCTCGGTACGAGATCGATTCCGACCCGTGTACCAACGCGGGCTGGTCGGGGCGCTGCATCGCGGCCTTTTGCAAGAACACGAAGGTGTTCATGGCTGCGACATCAGTGGGCCGAACGTGCGAACCACGCGCACGGGCGACGCGCCACCGATTCGGGCGCCGCCGGTCTGAACTGCACGCGCTCGTCGCACCGGTAGCTCTGCCAATCGCCATCCGCGTCAGGCCACAGGCGGGCCAAGAGCTGCACACCTTCATCGAGCTTGATAACGCCCAGCGCGTAGGGCAGTTCGCTCTCAAAGCCTTCAGGCGCTCCGGCGCGAAGCACGGTGAAGCTGTGCAGCACCCCGCGTCCCGCCGACTTGTGCCAGCCCAGTGAGAGTGATTGGCAATGCGGGCAGGCATGGCGCGGATACATATTGAGCCTACCGCACTCATTGCATTTCTGTACCAGCAGATCGCCGCGAGCCAGGCCGGTACGGAACTCGTCACGTATCGGGTTACTCATGATTTTCGTCCCTTGTCGCAGCGCTCGAGCAGCAACACCTGTGCATCCATGTAGCTGCCGCCGGTGCCGCCGACGACGCAGCGCTGAACTCCCGGTACCTGACGCTCCGATCCGGCGCGCCCCAACAATTGCCGCACCCCCTCGACGAGCAACGCGGCGCCGCCGCCCACACCCGTGTGCCCAGCAGATAGCATCCCGCCGTTGGTGTTGCACGGCAGCTTGCCTCCGGGGTCTGCGACTCCCGATGCAAACCAGCGCGCGCCTTCCCCGGGTGCACAGAAGCCCAAACCCTCCACCGCGATGGTCGTCACCGCCGCGTAGGTGTCGTAAATCTGAGCAATCTGCACGTCCTTGGGACCCCACCCCGACTGCTCATACGCGCGCCTGGCGGCAGTGGCCCAGCCCAGTGCGGCCAAGTCGGGCTCCTGACCCACGCTGTAGTGGCTCACGCAGCCGCCGGAACCTGCGACCCGCACCGTGGTATCCAAGCCGCGCGTTTTCGCGTTGTCGGCGCTGGTCATGACGAAGGCCACCGCGCCGTCGGCCAGCATCGGGCATTCGAGCGCATGCAAGGGCTCGGCCACCACTTTGGACGCCAACACTTTTGCCACCGTCAAAGGCTTGCCCCGATACATGGCGTTCGGATTCAGTTGCGCCCACTTGCGCAAGCTGACGCAGAACGAGGCCATGTCCTCGGCGCTGGATTGTGTGGCATGCATGTAGCGCCGGGTGATGAGGGCCCCGATGGCGTTGAACTGCAGGCCCGTGGGCATTTCCCATTCATTGGGAATGCCGTACTTGCTCAGCATCGTCACCATCGTGTTGAGATCGGCTGAACCCCAGCGTTCGCACTGCAAGACCAGGACGGTGCGGGCGTGACCCGAGACAATCAGGCCGGATGCGAGGCGAACCGCGTTGTCGCTGGTCGAGCCGCCGGAGTGCACCATGAAACTCGACTTCAAGTGCCCGATCAGCCCCAACTCTTCGGCCATTCGGGAAAAGATCAGATCGGCTTGGTCAAAGGGCGAGTGCAGGCAGGGTATCAGCAGGATGGTGTCGACATCGCGCGGCACCATCTTGGCGTCAGCGAGCGCACGCAGGCCCACATGAGTGAGGTCGCCGATGAAGTTGCGTTCGGGATAGCGCCCGGACGGCAATTCGCCTACACCGATGAACACTGGATCGTTGGGCGCATTGGCATCGATGTTGAGTGGCCAGGTGTCCGCCATCCTCACGTACCTTGCTGCACGCGCCGCCGCGCCAACATTATCTGCAGAAAAGTCATCACTTCTTCCTCGCGTTGGTTGCGCACCGAGTAATTCACGTGCACGGTGCCATATTTCGGATTGTGGCCCGCCGAGAGATCGACCACCTCGGCATGGACCTTCAAGGTATCGCCGGGTATCACCGGCTTGAGCGCGCGCAGACTCTTCACTTCGACCAAGGCCGTGATGGCATTGCCGTAAAACCCGCTCATGCCCACCAGGCCGACCGCGAGCGCGAATGTCAGCGGACCGTGCGCGATGCGCGTGCCGAAGCGCGTGCTCTTGCCGTATTCCTCATCGGTGTGCAGGGGGTAATGATCGCCGGTGAGCCCAGAAAACATCGAGATGTCCCCGATGTCGACCGTGCGCCCGCGGGTAATGACGATGTCGCCGAGTGCGAAGTCCTCGAAGGCTTTTTCTTGAGGGTCGTTCCAGATCCGACCGGGCATACATGTCTCCAAACAATCATTTGTTTTTTTAACTTTAATGTCGAACGGCCACCTAAGTCAAGCGTCCCCACACTACTCTCATCGTGCGCGGCTCCGGGTTTCGCCGTGTGACAGGCTCAAAGGTCCCTGCCGCGGCGGGCCCCGCGCTTTCGTTGACATCGACTCGCGGTTGGCTCAGAATAAAACAAATGATTGTTTGTTGCCGGCGTTAAAGTTGCAATCAGAGGGTGCCATGACGATCAAGATCGGGATCAAAGTTGACCCGACACGCTGCGAAGGTTTCGGCAATTGCGTGATAACGGCGCCGGATATCTTCGCGCTCGGCGACGACGGGCGGGCCAAGCTCATTGTGAGCAAGGTGGGCATCGAACGTATCGATGAGGTGCGTAGGGCGGCCTACAACTGTCCCGTCAGCGCCATCGAATTCAAAGAAGAGTAGGGTAGGGCAATGAGTCCGCGAGAGTTTCTCGTTCACGGCATGGCGCTGCGCCGCGGCGAACCGGCACCATGACAACCGACACTACAGTGCTGATGGCGCATCTCGAGCGGGTCGTCGAACCCTGCAGCCTGTCGATGGGTAGCCCGATGAGCATCTGCGACATGGGGCTCGTCGAATCGTTGCGCTTCGATCGCGGCGTGGTCAGCGTGGTCCTCTGCCTCACCGACCCCGGCTGCATCAACTACCCCAAGATCCGCCAATTCATTACCGATGTGCTGATGGAAGTGCCCGAGGTCGAGTCGGTGCGGGTGAGCCTCAGCACCACGCAGCTGTGGACGCCGGATCGGGTCCGGCCAAGGCCCCCTCAGCCGGTTCGTTTCGTGCGCACCACGGCGCGGGTGCCGAACCCGCGAGGAGAAATATGAGCAGCGAATTCAAAGATCCGAGTCTGGGTCCCCAATATCCGCTGCCACCGCGCACGGTCGACGCGGCCTTTTACCTTGACCCCGCGCAGTACGAACGCGAGATCGAGCGCATTTTTCTGCGGTCCTGGATGCCGGCTTGCTCGTCCAAGGAACTGCCGAATCCGCGGGACTATGTGGTGTGGGACCGGCTGCGGCAGTCCGTGGTCATCGTTCGTCAGCAAGACGGCACCCTGGCGGCCTGGCATAACGTCTGCCGGCATCGTGGTGCGCGTCTGGTGGAGAAGTCCGGACACTGCAAATTCGCGAAATTCAAATGCCCTTGGCACGGCTTTTCCTACGATCTGACCGGCAAGTGCACCGGCGTGCCGCTGCGCGAAAGCTTCGACGCGCGTGAACTCGTGGGCTTGCGGACCGTGCCGGTGAGGGTCGCTGAGTGGAACGGCTTCGTATGGGTGGCGTTGCAAGACGATGTCCCTGAGTTGAGCGAGTATTTGGGCGATCTGTGGGACGAGCTCGGCTACTACCACATGGAGAACTTCGAGATTCGTTACCGCCAGTCGGCTGAACTCAACGCCAATTGGAAGGTGGTCATCGATGCATTCAACGAAACCTGGCACGTCCCGTCCACGCACCAGGAAACGTTGTCGAGCCTGATGCTCTGGCGCGACGCACGGCTCAAGATCTGTTCCCCGCATTCGTGGATGACCTTGCCGATTGCCGGCTATACCGAGAAGGCCGGTCCGAACGCCGATCATCACGAAGCCAATGTTTGCCACTACACCGCGTTCCCGAACACGATCTTCAGCTGCTTTCCGACCCATCTGCAGATGTGGAGTGCCTGGCCGATTTCGCCTACCAAGACGCTGCTCACCGCTTGGGGCGTGGTGGGACCCGCCCCGGCGGGTTTGACAGAGGAGAAGTGGGCCGAGATCAGCGATCGCAACTGGGCGCACTTCCTGAGCGTGCTCGCGGAGGACATGCGGGTGCTCAATGATTTCGGCACCGTGGCGCAGTCTTTGGGCTTCAAGCGCAGCCTTTTCAATACCGCGGAAGGCCGCTTGAGCGCATTTCACGACGAGGTGATGCAGAGAGTCGGCCCGCGGTAATTCAAACGTTTGTTTCATTGCTGGAAGACGCTAAACTGCACGCGAATTGAGGCGAAGACCTGTTAGCAGTGCACAGCACCAGGGCGCGATCGAATGAAAAAGCGGCAAGTCAAGGGTTCCAGCACGCGCGAGATGATTGCCGACGTCGCCGTTCGGTTGTTCAGCGAGCACGGGTATACCGGCACGACGATGCGCGACATCGCGGAGGCAGTCGGCGTATTGCCGGGGAGCCTATATGCGCATATTGAGAGCAAGGAAACACTATTGCTCGAGATTGTCAGCGACGGCATTGCGCAGTTTCTAGCCATTGAGCAGTCGCTCCAGGCCTCCGTCGATTCGCCCGAGGCGCGGCTTCGCAAGGCCATTCGGGCGCACGTCGATGTGGTTGCGGAAGACCCGCAACGCTCGCTGGTCGTGTTTCACCAGTGGCGGTTTCTGAGCGAGCCGAACCGGGCCAGCGCCGTCGCGATGCGCAGGCGATATGCCAACGCATTCGTGAAAATCGTCGAGGATGGCAAGTCCGACGGCGTGTTCAGCGCGCGGCTCGATACTCGCATCACGGTGTTCGGCATCTTAGGTGCCTTGAACTGGATACCCGAGTGGTATTCGGACAAGGGCCCCGCCAGTGCGGAAGAAATCGCGGACAAGCTGGCGGAAGCCCTGATTTTCGGCTTGCGCCAAGGGCCTGCCGGTAGTCAATCTGGTAGCGCAGCGCCGATCCGTGCGGATCGGGTGCTTGCGACACGAAAGCGAGCCGCAGCGGCGAAAAGTCGGGCGTAGTCTCCGACAAGAAACTTTCCTTGACCCCGTGTGACCCGGGGGTGCAGCGTGGAGCATTCAGCTTAGGCCTCCCTTGACAGCCCAAATTGAAGCAGCTATTATACCAAACAAGTGTTTGTTTTATTGAGGCGACACACCGGAGTAGAGAGCGATGGACGAATCGACCCGATGCCCAATCTCGCGCCGCAACCCAGAGGTCAAAGTGGAGCCGGGCGCGCCCAGTCCCGATGAACTCAAAGCACGTTTTGGCAGAGACATATTCAGGAATTTCGACTACGACGCTCCCGAGTTCAACGAGAAATACGCCGAAACGTTGGAGGCTCATCTGAATTACTGTCCGGTGGCGCGCAGTAATGTCGGAACCGGGTACTGGTGGGTCAGCCGCAATGAAGACGTGCGCCGCATCGGCCAAGACTGGAAGACCTTCTCCAGTGCGAAGGGCTACCAGCCGAACCGACCTGAAGGCTTGCCGCTGCTGATGCCGGAGGAAAGCGATCCGCCGCGGCACACGGCTTGGCGCAGTGCGATCAACCCGCACTTGAGCCCGAAGGTGGTCGCCGGATACGAGGCCAATGTTCGAGCGGATGTGAATACCTTGATAGACCGCTTCATCGGCAAGGGACACTGCGAGTTCATCAGCGAGTTCGGCGCCATCCTGCCGGGTTGGGCATTTTTCAAGAACATATTGGGCGTGCCGGTCGATGACTTGTCGCTGTTGGTCGATGGAGTCGAGCAGGGAAGTTTCGGCCCGGTCAGCGAGCGAGCGGGACATTTCGCGAGGGTCTTCGAATATCTGGATGGATATCTCAAACAGCGCTCGAAGGCAGCACCGCGCGGCGACATGGTCGACACCATCCTCAAGGGCGTCACCTACGAGGATGGCACGAGCGCGCCTTGGGAGCACAAGCTCAGCATTCTGGTTGACCTGACATTTGGCGGCATCGCCACGACCACTTTCGTCATGGCTTCGGCGATTCACTATCTCGCCACTCATCCGGCCGACCGGGAAGCGCTGGTCGACAACCCGGGCATGATGCCGAACGCAATCGAGGAGTTCGCTCGCGTGTTTCCTCCCGTTGTCGGTCTGGGACGAACCTGTACACGCGATGTGGAGGTCGCAGGAACTCCCATGAAAGAGGGCGATTTCGTGATGCTGGCCTACTCGGCGAGTTCACGCGACCCACGGACGGTCCAGAATCCGAGCGAGGTCGACATTACGCGCGAAAGCGTTCTGCACTCGACCTTTGGCGTCGGTCCGCACCGCTGCGTCGGCTCGAACCTGGCGCGTCTCGAGTTGCGAGCCACTCTCGATGAATGGCTCAAGCGCATTCCCGAATTCGGGGTAAGGCCGGGCACCGCCCCGGTCTACGAGACGGCGTTCTTACGCTCGATGCGCCGTCTCGAACTCGTGTTCTGATTTCCATGCCACACGAAGCACCGAAATTCGAGCAGTACCGCGAGCGGTACCAAAACATCAAGCTGCAGCGCGACGACGGCATCCTCACCATGACGTTCCACACCGGCGGCGGTGCGTTCGTATGGAGCTTCGAAGCCCACGAAGAAATGGGCCTATGCTTCGCTGAGGTGAGCGGTGATCGCGACAACAAAGTCGTGGTCATGACGGGTACGGGCGCGAATTACTGTGTCGATATCAATGCCGGCAGTTTCAAACTGAGCACCGCGGGAGACTGGGACCACATTATTCACGACGGCAGGCGATTGCTCACCAACTTGCTGGACATCGAGGTGCCGGTGATCGCGGCGATCAATGGGCCGGATCGCGGCGATCAATGGGCCGGTCCGCATCCATCCCGAGATTCCGGTTTTGGCGGACGTGGTGCTCGCCGCCGACACTGCGCTGTTCCAGGATGCGCCGCATTTCATGTCCGGTATCGTGCCGGGAGACGGCGCGCATGTGGTGTGGCCGCACTTGCTCGGCCCGAACCGCGGGCGGTATTTTCTGATCACCGGCCAGGAACTCGACGCGCGCACCGCGCGCGAATACGGCGTAGTCAGCGAGGTGCTGCCCGTCGACAAGCTCATGGGCCGGGCCATGGAGCTCGCACGCTATATTGCCGCAATGCCGGCGCTGACGCGCCGCTATACCCGCCTGGCGCTGACGCAGCGCCTCAAGCGGCTGATGCAGGAAGGCCTGGGTCATGGGCTGGCCCTCGAGGCGCTTGCAGCTATCGATCAACTGCCGGTGTCCGGTCGCATGAAAGATGTGCGCTGACGTTGTGCTTGAGCCTGTCGCAGCGGGCCGCATTCGAGGAATGAAGCCATGAAAGCGAAAATCGACGGCGAACTTTGCACCGGCCACGGCCGATGCTGCGCGGTTGCCCCGGAATTTTATGAACTCGACGACAACGGCTACAACGCCGACCGAGGGAAGACGAAGGACGTGCCTGCCGCCCTGCAAGCTGCGGCGCGGCTGGGCGCGGCAAGGTGCCCCGAACGCGCCATTCGCATCATAGAGGAATAGCCCGACCCACTAGGAGGTAAGAAGAAATGGATACTGAAACAAAGCGATTGGTCCAGGTTGCGGTTGCTTGGTGTGGACCGGTGTTCGTTCTCGGATTCATCGTTTTTTGGGCCGTCCTTGGCCACAATGTGCCTCCGCCCAATATGATGGGCATGACGTCGGCGCAGCTCATTTCCGAGTACTACGGCAAGTACCAGAACGAAATCGCCGTCGGCATGATCGGATCCGCGACCATGGGCATGTTCTACACGCCCTGGTCGTTGCTGCTGGCCACCATGTTGCGCGATGAAGACGGCTCGTTGGGCGTATTGGCTTTGATCGAGGCCGCCGGCGGGATCTTGACTGGATGGTTGCTGGCCTTCTGCCCGGCCATCTGGGCCGCCTGTGCCTTACTGGCGACCAGCGTCAGTCCCGATCTGATCAAGGCGATGCATGTCATGACCTGGATCATCTTTGACTGCACCTACATGATCACGACCATTCAACTGCTCGCGCTCGGCGCGTACATCGTGCTCAACAAGAGACAAGCCACGTTTCCGGCCTGGACAGGTTGGTGCGCCATCGCAATCGGCATCACGTTCGTGCCATTGGTGCTGATGCCCTTCGTGACGGAAGGTCCCTTCGCCGTGAACGGCATGTGGAACTTCTTCTTCATATTCACCATATGGCTGTTCGCATTCCAAATTCCGATCGGCTACTACATGCTGAAAGAAGTCATGGGGCACAAACGGGTCGCCCGGCAAGTACTGTCTCACGCGAGTTGAACCGGATTCGTATGCTTCAGCAGCGCGAGGCGCCCTCCAGCGGGCGCCTCGCGGTGTCGGTGAGCGAAGGATCGGCCGCCTTGGTTGCATCGACACGAAGTAGGCCCGTGACGGTCATACAATCGTCCCGGGCGCCGGGCACCGATGGGCTGTGGACGTTCGTCTTCATCGACATGGTCATCTTCCTGATGATTTTCTTCGCATTCATGAGCGAGCGGCTGGGGCACGTAGACCTTTATGCCGCGTCCCAATCGCGATTGAACGAAATCTTCGGACTTGCGAACACGTTGATCTTGCTGACAAGCTCTTGGATGGTTGTCGCGGCGATTCAGGCCGCTCGGGAAAATGAGTGCACTCGCGTTCGCTGGTTTTTGGGCTGGGCTTGGTTGCTGGGTCTGGCCTTTTCCGTCGACAAATTTGCCGAGTACTACCTGAAGATTCATGCGGGCATCACGCCCGCGACCAACTCGTTTTTCTCGTTCTATTTTTTCATAACGGTCGTGCACTTCCTGCATGTCATTGCGGGAATGTTCTTCATCGGCTACTGCCGAAGCAAGGCGCGGCTGCGTATCGGGACGGTCGGCTACGTAATTGGCCTGGAAAACGTCGGGCTGTTTTGGCACTTCGTGGACGTTCTATGGATCTTTATCTTCCCGCTGCTGTACATGGTAGGGCGCCGGTGAAGAAGCAATGGAACGCACCGGCGGTGGTGTGGTGCGTGCTTTGCGGATTGACGCTCCTGTCGGTGGCCGTGGTCGAGGGAGGATGGAGCCGCAGTGTTGCCTCCATCATCATCGTGCTGATTGCCGCCACGAAATCACGGCTGGTCATCCTGCACTACATGGAGGCCAATCGTGCCGCACGACACTGGCGTTTCTTGTATGAGACGTGGAATTTTGCAGTGGCTGCGACGATCGTCATCGGTTACGTGATGGGTCGCGGTATGGCTTGATTGGACCGCGATGACCGTGCCGATTCGATCAGGCGCCCAAGGCCTGTGCCTACCTGAGCGACTTGCCTGCGAAATGGGTGGTTTGAAGAGCCTGTGGTGTTGCAAATTCGCTCATTGCCCGCGAGGGATTTGGGCATTTGTTTCGCTGCGCGGGTTGTCTAAAATCGCGCCTCAAGCCCTTTATTTTAGTTATGTTGCATCGCGGGCAGATCCTTTGACATCCTCCCCACCGATTAGGGGACGGGAATTCCGTCAGCAGGCGGTCGGTGTCCCGAACGGAAGAGGCTACTCAGAGCGGAATTGATATCACGATCATGCGAGATGCCATACTCAGAACATATCTACCTTCTTTAAGGAGCGGCACTTCCGTCCCGGTTTAAACACCGGAGCTCCCGTGCCGGAGCACCTATGAGCGCCGTATCCATCGCCGCCAGACCAGCCCCATACCAGCCCGTGAACAAGGTCCGGTTCGTGACCGCTACTTCGCTGTTCGACGGCCATGATGCCACCGTCAACATCATGCGCCGGGTGCTGCAGGCCTCCGGGGCCGAGGTCATTCATCTCGGCCACAACCGCTCCGTGCAGGAGATCGTCAGCGCCGCTTTGCAGGAAGACGTGCAGGGCGTGGCCGTCACCTCGTATCAGGGCGGTCACGTTGAATTCTTCAAATACATGATGGACCTGTTGCGCCAGAACGGCGGCGACAACATCAAGGTGTTCGGCGGCGGCGGCGGCGTCATCATACCGGCCGAAATCCGGGAATTGATGGCGTACGGCGTGGCGCGGCTGTATTCCCCCGAAGACGGCGCCAAGCTCGGCCTGCAGGGCATGATCGATGATGTCATCCGCACCAGCGACTACGATCTCTCGGCGCTGGCGCCCGCGGAGGGGGATGCCGTGGAAGCGCTCCGTTCCGGCAACCGGCGGCAGCTGGCGCGCGTCATCACGGCGGTCGAAAATCGGCACTATCCCATGCGCGTCCGCCAGGCATTGCTGCAGGCCGCCTTGGGGCTCGAGACTCCGGTGCTCGGCATCACCGGCACCGGGGGCGCCGGCAAATCCTCGCTGACCGATGAACTCATCCTGCGGCTGCGGCTCGACCAACAGGATAGGCTGCGCGTCGCCGTCATCTCGATCGACCCGTCGCGCAAGAGGACCGGAGGCGCATTGCTCGGCGATCGCATCCGCATGAACGCGATCGAAACCGACAAGGTCTTCATGCGCTCGATGGCCACCCGCGATACCGGCACGGAAATCTCCGCCGCGTTGCCGGAGGTATTGGCTGCCTGCAAGATCAATGGCTTCGATCTGATCGTGGTGGAGACCTCAGGCATAGGCCAGGGCGAATCCGCCATCGTTCCGCTGGCCGATACCTCGGTCTATGTCATGACTCCCGAATTCGGCGCGGCCTCGCAGTTGGAGAAAATCGACATGCTCGATTTCGCCGACTTCGTCGCCATCAACAAATTCGACCGCAAAGGCTCCGAGGATGCGCTGCGCGACGTGCGCAAGCAGTACCAGCGCAACCATGAATGGTTTGCTCAAAGTCCCGAGACCATGCCTGTTTACGGCACCATGGCCTCGCGCTTCAACGACGACGGCGTCACCGCGCTCTACTTTGGCCTGCTGCCGCGCTTGCAGGAGAAGGGCTTGAAATTGGGTCCGGGCAAGCTGCCGCATGCCGCGGTGAAATCGTCCTCGCGCGGCCGCGCCATCGTGCCCCCGGAGCGGGTGCGCTATCTGGCGGAGATTTCCGAGTCGCTGCGTGAGTTCCACCGGTTCGTCCACGCCCAAGCGCGAATCGCGCGCGAGCGCCAGTCGCTGCGAACGTCCAAGGCCCTGTTCGCGGCATCCGGCTTCGGGCTGGCGGGCTTCGACGAGCTGATCGCGGACAAGAGCGCGGAGCTCGATCCCGCTTCGTCCAAGCTGCTGGAGCAATGGCCGAAGACCCAGGAGCTGTACGCGCAGCCCGAGTACGTGGTGAAGATCCGCGACAAGGAGATCCGCACCCAACTCACCCACAGCTCGCTCTCGGGTACCCAGATCCGCAAGGTGTCGCTGCCGCGCTTCGAGGACGATGGCGAAACCTTGCGCTTCCTGCTGAAGGAAAACGTTCCGGGCTCCTTTCCCTATACGGCCGGCGTATTCGCCTTCAAGCGCGAGGGCGAAGACCCGACGCGCATGTTCGCCGGCGAGGGCGATGCCTTCCGCACCAACCAGCGTTTCAAACGAGTGTCCGAGGGCATGCCGGCGCACCGCCTGTCCACCGCCTTCGATTCGGTGACGCTCTACGGCTGGGATCCGGATCTGCGCCCGGACATCTACGGCAAGGTCGGCAATTCCGGAGTCTCGATCGCAACCCTGGATGACATGAAGGTGCTGTACTCGGGCTTCGACCTGTGTGCGCCGACCACCTCGGTATCGATGACCATCAACGGGCCGGCGCCGATGATTCTGGCCATGTTCATGAATACCGCCATCGACCAGCAGGTAGAGAAGTTCCAGCGGGAGAACGGCCGAGATCCGACGGCGGACGAGCACCAGAAGATCAAGGCTTGGACCTTGTCGACGGTGCGCGGCACGGTGCAGGCCGACATTTTGAAGGAGGACCAGGGCCAGAACACCTGCATCTTTTCCACGGAGTTCGCGCTCAAGATGATGGGCGACATGCAGGAATATTTCGTGCACCACCAGGTGCAGAATTTCTATTCGGTGTCGATTTCCGGCTATCACATCGCCGAAGCCGGCGCAAATCCCATCTCGCAGCTCGCGTTCACGCTCGCCAACGGCTTCACCTACGTCGAGTCGTATCTTGCCCGCGGCATGCACGTCGATGACTTCGCGCCGAACTTGTCGTTCTTCTTTTCCAACGGGATGGATCCGGAATACTCGGTGATCGGCCGGGTCGCGCGCCGCATCTGGGCCGTGGCGATGAAGAACAAATACGGTGCGAGCGAGCGCAGCCAGAAGCTCAAGTACCACGTGCAGACCTCCGGCCGGTCCTTGCACGCCCAAGAGATGGCCTTCAACGACATACGCACCACGCTGCAGGCGCTCTGCGCCATCTACGACAATTGCAACAGCCTGCACACCAACGCCTATGACGAGGCGATCACCACGCCCACCGAAGAGAGCGTGCGCCGCGCCATGGCGATTCAGCTGATCATCAATCGCGAATGGGGCCTGGCCAAGAACGAGAATCCCAATCAGGGCAGCTTCATCATCGACGAGCTGACCGACCTGGTCGAGGAGGCGGTGCTCAAGGAGTTCGACGCCATCGCCAACCGCGGCGGCGTGCTCGGGGCCATGGAAACCGGCTATCAGCGCGGCAAGATTCAAGAAGAGTCGCTGTTTTACGAACGGCAGAAACACGACGGCACGTATCCCATCATCGGGGTCAACACCTTCCGCAATCCGGCCGGCGGGACCGCTCCGGAGACGGTCGAGCTGGCGCGCTCCACCGATGCGGAGAAGCAATCTCAGCTCAAACGGCTGAAGTCGTTCCACGAACGCAATGCCGAGCAGGCTCCGCGGCTGCTCGAGCGCCTGCGGCGCGCGGTCATTGCCAACGACAATACGTTTGAGGTGCTGATGGACGCCGTGAGAGGCTGTTCGCTCGGCGAGATCACCCACACCCTGTACGATGTCGGCGGGCGCTACCGCCGCAACATGTAATCAACGCCGGGGAAGGTGACATGCACGAATATCAGGCACCGCTGACCGACATGAAGTTCGTGCTGCGCGAGCTGGTGGATCTCGAGCTGCTGGCGCAGCTGCCCGGCTTCGGCGACATGACATTGGATGTGGCCGATGCCGTGCTGGACGAGGCCGCCAAATTCGCGGGCGGGGTGCTCTCGCCGCTCAACCGCAGCGGCGATCTGGAAGGCGTGCGCTGGCAGGAGGGCGAGGTGCTGACCGCGGCCGGCTGGAAACAGGCCTACACGCGATTTGCCGCCGACGGCTGGGGTGCGCTGTCCTGTCCCGCGGATTTCGGCGGGCAGAATT
>WNFQ01001384.1_pt1 | contig 17160 bp, 15 predicted proteins | sample 5400171 | NCBI WGS metagenome assembly WNFQ01 (sample SAMN13153356, study PRJNA577476) | soil metagenome | isolation source: 20 cm soil under Madrone tree | place: USA:California | collected 2016-06-14 | reverse complement strand
GGTTTCTCGTAGCCGCCTTTTCCCTCGGGAGACTTGATCTCCGGCACTGGCAGGTTCTCGGGCAAAAACACCTTGTCGAAGCCCGAGCCATTCCAAAAACAGACAAGCGCCCCGCGTTCGACTACCCTCACGCCCGGCGGACTGTCACGAAAACCGTACGCCACCGACTTTGAGTCCGCCGACCACACCAGAACCGACTCGGATGCATCGAAGAGCTCGGTATCGGAGGCGCTGTGCAGAGTGACCATGACTTTGCCCGAGCCCTTCTCGATCAACTCCACCGTTGGATGGTATTCATCGTCCTTTGGTTGAGTTATCCGCAGCGCGAACCGCCCATCTGGCGATGGGAACTTGATTTCCTCTGCAGCTACTAAAGTGCAGGGATGTACGACAGAGTAAACAAAAGCGACGACTAACAGCGTTCTCATGCTATTACTCTTCTAAGAGCACTGAGTTCATGATGTGGTCGATCACGGTTTGAGGTTTTTTGTCAGTCATAGCCATGTGGCAGTCCTGATGTAACTCGCTTTTTCGAAATGATTCGGAACTTGGCGGTCTTCTCATCGAAGCTGGCGGTGAATTGATAGGTAGCGTCTTTGCCGTCGCCGCCGCGAAAGATGACATATTGCTCGAGCAACAGGACGCCCGGTTTTACCCAGCGAATCGGACGAACGTATTCGTTCCGAACATCACCTTTGACATCGACCTGCAGATTCTCCGTCTTGAATTCGGAAAAATCATCGCCCGAGCGGCGATAAACATAGGTATCACTGACGCGTGGACCGCTGGATGAAGAAAACGCCAGCCAGTTCGAATCCGGCGACCAACTCACACGGGCAGCGCTGCCGTCGTAGTTTTGAAGGTCCATCACGGTTTTTTTCGATGACAGCGAAATGAGTTCGACCCCGGTGATCAGACTAGAATCGATGTTGTTAGGATCTTCTGGTTCCGAGCTGCACGAAATGCGCACGGCGAATTTCCCATCCGGCGAGGTGTCGCGGATCTTCTCGAACTTCGAAGGCTCTTGCGCATCGATTGGCTGGTTTAAAGCGAGGAACCAGGCAAAAAGAGCCCACCGTAACGGGCCTTTCATTCTTCGAGGTTATGGAATTCGAGCGTGCATTGTCAATCTCCTAGTCGCTAAAATTGCACCGTGAACCGCTGGCGAATCACGACACTGACGATGTCGATCTTACTAACGGTCTCGGCTTATTCGGCTAACCCCTTTCTCGATGCGCCAGACGACAAGCCAGTCTCCGCCAAATTTCGAGGGACCGAGTGGAGCGATGACACTTCGAATGAGGAAATTCCGCTAACGGCACGAGTGGTCACAACGCGCGTTGCAAGGATGCCGTGGGGCGCGATCTTCAAGATTGAATTTACCGATCTAAAATCGCGCGCGCCAGAGCCGCGCAAAATTTCGCCCGACTACTTTATCGTTACTGACGAGCGCATCGTCCTGCTGAACGAAGAAAACAATGAGGCCGCGGTTAAGACAGTTTCAGGGATGGACCAGCCACCAGCGTTCGAACCCAGCGACATCTACGGGATTACGAACGGCAGTTTTAGTCATGAAGACAGCTTGTGGAAAACGACCGTCAAATTGAAGGGCGATCTTTGTACCTACGACTCCAATCACCCTTCGGGTCATTTCAAAAAAGTGGTTTGGAAAAAAGGTGTTGGCCTGATTGAATACGCGAGTGGCTACGGCGCGAGGGCCGATGGCTATCGACTCAAACGCGAGGCAATTGTAACTTGGCGCGAGCTTTTCAGAAAAACTGACGGCTTATGCGATTCCTGCTTAATTTACCACCGCCGATTTCATTTTTGATCGTCTCGGCGATTACGACCTTTATCGCCCTAGCTGGACTTTACTTCGTACGAAAGAAGTATTCGGCGGAAGTACTAAAGGAGAACCATGAAGTAGCTGCCATAATCTTTAATGCGTTCGGACTGTTTTACGGTGTGATAATGGCATTTGTTGTATTTGTGACGTGGAGTGGATACGACGACGCCACCAAGAACCTGCAGATGGAAGCCAACGAGGCCGATGACCTTTTTCACATTACAAAAGCATTCCCCGACCCAGCGGGCACAATGATCCGGCAAGGGCTGATGGACTACACTGCTTCGGTTTGTAATGATGAACTGAAACGCATGTCAGAGGGCGAGATAACCCTCCATTCCAACCGAGCGATGGCGAGGCTTATAACGGTGTTCTATCAGATCGATGAGAAATCGGTTCCCAACAAAGAGCTCTACGCCGAGTCATTAAACCGATTAGATAACCTCGCTCAGCACCGCCGACTCAGAATATTTGCGGGGAACGACACGGTGCCACCAGTTATCTGGTTAGTCCTACTCGTTGGCGGGGTGATCACTGTTTCTTACACCTATTTCTTCGGAATGAAGAACATCAAGGCGCAGTACCTGCTTACAGCCACACTCACGGTAACGATCACGTTGATTTTATTTTTGATATACGTCCTGGATCATCCCTTTACAGGGACAAGCAAGGTCAGCACGGAGCCCCTAAAACAGGTGATGGAGATACTGCAGAAAGGATGAACAAAGCTCTTGTGCAGCCATTGTCCACCTGTTGAGCTCCGGCCAATTTTCTAGCGCCGCTTTTTCCTCGGCAATTTTTTGCGTTTGGTCTTCGCGAATTCACGCAATTGTTTCTTGCTCATGGATTTCGCCATCTGCCTGGACGGGCCTTTGAGCGAAGACTTTGAGCGTTTTCCACGTTTCGCAGCGAGCGCCGCGCCGGCGGCCATCTGCTGTTTCTTAGATCTTGCTGGCATACAAAAGGTTCGTGCGGCAGACCGGAAACGAACTCATCCCGCCCCAGCGTGCGCGCTCAGAATTCATGGATCCGCCGTCGCCACAAATAGTAGACCGGCACACCGGTTAGCACGATCAAAATTCCGATTCCGGAAGTTGTCGGAGCCAGCCAGGCAAGATCGATGATCAGCAAACCAGCAAGCAAGATCGAGATGACGGGCACAAACGGATAGCCCCAGGTTCGATACGGCCGCTCAACTTCCGGCTTTTTGCGCCGCAAAATGAGTAGCGCAACAACCATCAGAAGGTAAAAGAGCAAATCCGCCGAAATGATGTATTCAAGCAGTTGATTGTAAACATTCCCGTAACTAACCTCATGGGTCGCGGGGTTGGCAGTGACCGTCCGCGGCAGCGTCAAAAAAGCTGTCCAGATTCCCTGCGCGATCAACGCGGCCGCTGGGACATGAAAGCGATTGGTGGTCGCAATTTTTTGGAAAAACAAACGATCACGCGCCATGGCAAAATAAACGCGAGCGCCGGAAAGGATTAGTCCGTTGTCGCAACCGAAAGTGGAAATCATGATCGCGGCAGCCATGCACATCGCGCCGGGATGACCGAAGACAGCATTCATCATGGCCACCGCGACTCGGTTTTGCGGCGCGTGCTGAATTTCCGAAAACGGCAGTACGGCGAGGTAAGCAACATTGGCTAACAAGTAAAGGACAACCACACTGCCACAGCCGAACACGAGTGCGCGGACGAGATTCTTTCCCGGGTCACGTACTTCACTCCCGATGAACGTGACGTTCGTCCAAGCAGTTTGGGCAAACAACGGACCGACCATCGATTTTCCAAAAAGCAACGCGAGAGCGAGTCCGCCAACGAATGTGAAGCCGGGTTGCGCAACCTGGGGACTCCAGCCGTTTGCCCACGAATCCCACCATTCCGATGACCGAGCTGCGCTATTCGCGCCCCACCCCAGTGCCAAACCGATAACAATCAGCGCCGCAAGAGCTGCGGTCTTGGCAAACGTAAAAGTATTTTGCACAAGTTTCCCGACCTCGAGTCCACGCGTGTTGGTCCAGGTAAGAAGAACGATCAAAGCGATCGCGACGAGCTGTTCGCTCGACAAGCTGATCGCGTAGCCGCTGCCTAACGAGACCGGGGCAATCGCGTAGTTATCGGGTGTGACGGCAGATACAAAGACACCAAGAAATTTTGCAAACGCGATTGCAACGGCTGCAATTGTTCCTGTTTGAATTACGAGGAACAACGTCCAGCCATACAAAAAGCCAATCGAAGGGCCGTAAGCTTCGCGGAGAAAGATGTAAACCCCACCGGCGCGAGGCATCATCGTCGCCAATTCCGAACAGCAGAGCGCGCCGGTGATTGTCAGCAAACCGGCGACTGCCCACGCCAGGAGCAACCAGCCGGGTGCGCCAATCAATCGGGCTGATTCGGCCGACGTGATAAAAATGCCGGACCCGATCATTGAGCCCATCACGATCATGGTCGCGTCGATCGGACCGAAGGCGCGAAGCAAGCTCGTCGCTTTATTGTCGATCTTTTCGTTCATCTTTTCAGGTCAAGCAAAGTCGAGACATCTCTTACTGTTTTGCTTGTTCGGATCCTTCGGGAAATTTCGGCGCTCGAATTGCGACGCCATCCTTCTCAAGATGCGCCCGCAGCACCCGTGCAAATTCTACTGCTCCCGGTGTGTCACCGTGGACGCAAACTGTCTCCGCGCGAACCTCGACATCTACGTTATCGATCGATCGAACTCTCCCTTCCCGGAGCATTCGCATCACGCGTCCGGCAGATTCTTTCGGCTCGTGCACCAAGGCGTCCGGCCGATTTCTTGAAACAAGAGAACCATCCGCCAGATAATTGCGATCCGCGAAAACTTCGCAGGCGACCCACAAATGCGCCGCTTCACCAGCTCGCGCAAGCGCACTCTTGTCGGGCGCAAATAAAACCAGTGACAAATCGACCGCGACGATTGCGCGCGCGATTGCCTCGGCAAGTTTCTCGTCGCGAGTTGCCATATTGTAGAGCGCGCCGTGCGGTTTCACATGATTCGGCCGCACGCCGATATCGTTAGCAATCGCTTGAAAGACGCCGAGCTGGTAGGTGACCACATCAAAAACTTCAGCAGGTGAGACCGACAACTGTTTCCGGCCGAAATTCTCGCGATCGAAAAGACTCGGATGCGCCCCAACCGCCACGCCTTCCTCGCGTGCCGTGGAGATCGTCTCGTGCATCGTGTCGGCGTCGCCGGCGTGAAACCCGCAGGCGATGCTTGCGGACGAAACGAGCTTCAGCAGCTCCCTATCATGGCCCGCTCCTTCGCCAAGATCGGCGTTAAGATCGACATGCAAATTCATGAATCATGCAGACTGAGTCCAATACGGAAACGTTCGAGCTGACGCTCGCGTTCAAGCAAAAACCGATGGGCATCGGCGATTGAAACTTCGGAGAAACGCACGCGATCGCCGGCGCGAAGTTGCGCTGCCAACGGAAGATCGACGGTGATGACGTGCGCAATTTTCGGATAACCACCGATCGTTTGGCAATCTCCCAAAAGCAGAATTGGGCGGCCGCTCGGTGGAACTTGGATTGTGCCGGGCGCAACCGCCTCAGAGACAAGGTCGACATCATCATTTCGACTTAGTTCAGGCCCGTCGAATCTGACTCCCATCCGGTCTGAATCGGGCGACACGACAAATGCATCGCTTGTCAGCCGCTGAATTGTTACGTCATTGAAACGGGACCAATCGACGCCGCGAATAACACGTAGAACCGTTTTGGTCTTCGCGCTATTCGACCATTCAGCAGGCGAACTCCACGAAGCAACTCGCTGCTCGCGTAAAAGATCGATAAGTGATTGCGAAGCCTCTGATTGTTTCCCCAAGGGAAGTCCATCGCCGTCGCGCAAGGCGCGACCATCCAGTCCACCAAAATTTGCCCGCAAATCAGTAGATCGGCTACCCAGCACAAGAGGCACATCGATCCCGCCGGAAATCGTGAGCCACGCGCGACAACCAATCTTCGGCTGGTTGATCGTCAACTCATCGTCGGCGTCCAGTAAACATGAGTGGCCGGCAGGCAATGGTTTTGAGCCAACGCGAACGTCGAACTCACCTCCGCACCATGCGATCACGCGCTTATCCTCAAAACGCATTCGCAAACCGCCGAGCGTGATTTCAAGTCCAGCATCCGATTCGTCGTTGCCGATGAGAAGATTTGCGACGCGCAATGCATGCCAGTCAAGCGCTCCGCCAAACGAGACACCGAATTGGCGAAAACCATTTCGGCCGAGATCCTGAACGCTGGTCAAAAATCCCGCCCGCGTAACGCTTAAGTTCATCTCCTTACCATTTCAAAACGTCCACGCCTCGAATTCCTGGCGCGAGATTGCCTGGAAGCGTAAGCGATCGCCGGCTCGCAAAAGAGTCGGAGGATCTGTTTGCGGATCGAATAGCCGCAATGGCGTACGACCAATTACGTTCCAACCGCCGGGAGAACGCAGCGGGTAAATGCCGCTTTGCCTCCCTCCGATCGCAACCGATCCGGCGGGAATTTCTTTCCGTGGCGTGGCACGGCGCGGCGTCGCCAATTTTTCTGGAAGGCCGGCAAGATATGGAAACCCAGGAGTGAATCCGATGCAGGACACGTGGAAATCAGTTGCCTGGTGAAGATCGACGACTTCCTTCGGCGACATCTGTGCGTGCTGCGCGACATGATCAAGATCGACAGCGAATTCCGGATCGTAACAAACAGGAACCTCGACTACGCGTGCGACTGCGCGGCCGCCTCGCTTGCGCTTGCCATGCGCGAGTCCCTCGCAAATTTTCTGTGTTAGCCATTCAGTCACAGAGTCGGGTTCAACGGCGCAGTTGATCACGCGGATCGGATCGAAGAAGACGCCGACTGTGGTGTAAGCGGGCGCGAGCTCGATTATGCCCGGGATATGCGCATCCTCGAGACGTCGAACCACATTCAGGACTTCCTTTAACGTTTTCTCGGGCGCGTCTTTGAACCGATCATCAACGCGCACGGTGAGCGCAGAATCTCCGAGGGGCGCAATTTCCATCAGCGCGTGAAATTTCCGCAAGAAAAGATGTCGATCTTCGCGCGCACGACCGGCAATCAAGATGCCGATCGCGGCGGCTCGGAACCTCCGGGCGAGACGGCTTCCGCGACATTTTCTACATGCTCCTTGATTTCGCCCACTTGCGGGTGCACTTCGCGGATCAAATTATGGCCGGCCTGCGAAATCTGTTCGATGCGCGTCGTCATTCCGTGGAGCTCCTTCAACAGGGCATCCTGGCGTGAGGAGATGCGATGCATCCACCAAAAACAGACGCACCAGCAACCGAGACCGACCCACGTGAGCACGAAGAGGATCATGTCACTGCACGCGCGAGGCTTCGATCTCGATGTTGACTGCGACCGTCTGGCCGATTCCCGAAATCGATTCGGCGCTTTGACTGAACATCAAATTGAAATCGCGACGCTTGAGCGGTTCGGTTGTCACCGCCCAACGCGTTTCTTTTGTATCGTTCGAGATCGGGCTCACTAGCTTTACGTGCAATGTGACCGGCTTCGTGACGCCGTGCATCGTGAGATCGCCAAAAATATCGCCGCTTTGCTGACCGGTCTGTCTCACCCTGCCGCTCTTAAATGTGATTTCGGGAAACTTTGCGACGTTAAAAAATTCCGCACTGCGCAAATGGTTGTCGCGTTTGACGATTCCGGTGTCGATGCTGCGGACATCGATTTTTGCCACGACTGACGATTTTTCAGGATGCTCCCGGTCGATGTCGATCTTGCCGTCGAATTTCGCGAATTTACCATGACTTGTCCCGAGAAATTGGTGAACAGTGAAACCGATCGTGGAACGCGATTGGTCGAATTTGTAGGTTTCGTTGGCGAGCGCGCCTGAGCTGAACGCGCCTAGTAAAACGAAGTTGAGGACAAACCGAGTTTTCATCGAATTTCCTTTGACGATTTTGTGTCTCTAGTTGCAGCCGCCGCCAAGATTTTCAATAGTGGCGTGCGCGATAATGGCAATTTTCCAAATAAATTGCCGAGCGCAAAAGCGGGATCGGCCTTCAGTTTTTTCGCATCGTGGACGCCGGCGATCCGCGCCAATTCGGTTTCGAAATGTGGGACCGCACGCCGGTCGGGATCATTGGCATTGAGATAGCCGAACGCACGCCGTAAGAGCGCGAACAATTCCGGCTCCCGATGATCCCGCTCCGTGCAAATCTCAATTAGCTCGACGAAATAAGCTGCAACCTGTGTACGCAAATAGTTCGTCCGGATTCCGCCAAACGGATTTTGGAGCACGACTTCGGTCAAGGTATGCAAATCGGACCTGCGGCTCCGGGCAATCTGAATTTCTGCCTCGAAGAACAAATCCAACTTGCCGGAAAACGGACTTTTCGCACGGCGCGCTCCCTTTGCCACTGTTTGGATGCAGCCGAGTGACTCAGTACACCATGATACGATCAGGCTCGTATCGCTAAATTTTCGTTTGCGCAAAAGGATCGCGGCGGTGCTCTCCACAATTCCGAATCTAGCACGCGTGCCGTTGGATTCTTCCGCAGATATTCGGTCTAGCGAGCTGACTTCCTTTACATCCAACCAGGCAATCCCCGGCGAAACTAAGGTACTATGCCGGATGAAGAAACAATTGAACGGGCGCATGAGGACGAAAGCGAAGGCAAATCGCCTTCCACCCAGGCTGGCGAATTCGTGCGTGAAGAGATGGAGCACATTCGGGAGGGTGAACACGGCGCGCGTTCCCCGCAACAAGCAATCGCCATCGGCTTATCAAAAGCGCGGCGAGCCGGCGTGAAGCTGCCGCCTCCGAAACGGGGAAAGGCATCTGCTCGAACACGGAAGCAAGCCAAGCGCGACGTCAAGCGGGGCGGCGCTCGTCGCAAAAAACCCTCCCGGACAAGGTCGCGCGCGACGAAAAGCGCCCTGAAGCGGGAAAAGCGTTCCGCTGCATCGCGCAAGGCGCTTTCGCGACAAGCGCGCTCCGCGGCGCGGCGACGGTCCGCTCGGTCTCGGTCCGCGGCGGCTAGAAAGGCTGCCCGCACGAGAAAGCGCCAGCGCTAGACCGCGTAAGATCGAGAATGAATTATTTCCGATCACGGCGGCGGTTGAACGCCTCCGCAAAGAAGTGAACTGTCCCTGCCTCGTAACCACCGAACGGTGCGTTGTGGGCGAGTCAGAAGTACATGGCAGACATTGAAACAGCACGCGTCCCGGAAGATATCAGCGGCCGGCCGCGCCGGATGCCCGTAGGCGGAATCACCTGGCGACACACATTCCGCGCGCTCCGACATCGCAATTACCGACTTTTCTTCTGGGGCCAGCTTGTTTCGCTCATGGGCACTTGGATGCAGCAGACCGCGATGAGCTGGTTCGTGTATGAGATCACGAACTCCAAATTGCTCCTCGGCGCCGTTGCCGCCGTCGGATCCGCGCCGATGATGTTGTTCTCGATCTGGGGCGGATCGCTCGCGGATCTTTACCCGAAGCGGTCGATCATCGTCGCGACGCAGACCGCTCAGATGATCTGCGCCTTTTTGCTCGCAGCAGGCGCCTGGGCCGGGTTCGCGACGCCATTATTTATCATCATTATCGCTGCGCTCAATGGCGTTGCGATGGGGTTCGACATGCCGGCACGGCAGGCATTCACGGTCGAAATGACAAGCCGCGAAGATTTGCTCAACGCGATCTCACTCAACAGCTCAATCGTGAACGGCGCGCGCGTTGTCGGTCCATCGGTTGCCGGTTTGCTGATTGGCGCAGTCGGCGTTGCGACCTGTTTTTTCCTGAACGGCGTAACCTTTGTCGCGGTGATTGCCGGTTTGTTGATGATGCGCTTGTCGCCATTTGAACGCCCGGCAAGAGCCGTGTCTGCGCGTGAGCATGCCTGGAACGGTATCGTTTACTCCATCAAACATCAGCGTGTGCGCACAGTTCTGCTGCTATTTCTAGCGGTGGGCGTCTTCGGCTGGTCGTACGCCGTGCTAATGCCGGCCTTCGCGCGCGATGTTCTTGGCCGGGGGGCAAACGGATATGGTGTGTTGATGTCGTCGAGTGGAATCGGCGCTTTTGTTGGCGCGCTTGTCGTGGCGACATACGGACATCTATTCACACCGCGAAGACTTGCGCTCGGTGGCGTCTGGTTGTTTTCGATCGCCTTGCTCGCATTTTCGTTGAGCCGAAATTTCTATCTCGCACTCGCATTTCTCCTCGTTGCCGGATTTGGCATGCTCCTGTTTTTCTCAACGTCCAACACCGTACTGCAAACGATCGTTCCGGATGAAATGCGCGGGCGTGTCATGGGCGTGTGGTCGCTCGTATTCGGCGCGATGATTCCGCTCGGTAGCCTTGAAGCCGGCGCTCTCGCCCACTGGCTGGGTACGCCCTTTGCCCTCGGATTCGGCGCAATCATTTGCGCCGCGGCGGCGTTCGTGACGTTATTGGTGATTCGGCGACGCGAAGCGACAAGCGCGCCTTAATTGCTAACTGCTTACCGGTTCAGAATATGCAAGGCGCGCTTCTCCACATTGAGGGCGGCCTCTCTAACCGCTTCGCTCAAGGTCGGATGCGAATGGCACGTGCGGCCGATATCTTCCGAGCTGCCGCCGAATTCAATCACGGAAACGGCTTCGGCGATTAATTCCGAAGCGGCATGCTGTAAAATGTGTGCGCCGAGAATCCGGTCCGTTTTCCCATCGGCGACAAACTTGACCATTCCATCGACGTCTTCATTAGCGAGTGCGCGGCTGTTGGCTCGGAACGGAAACTTTCCGATGCGAACGTCGATCCCCTTTTCTTTCGCCTGATCTTCGGTTAAGCCGACGCCGGCCAGTTCGGGATTTGTGTAAATGATTCCGGCAATCGCATCGTAGTTCACGTGGCCAGATTTGCCCGCGATTATCTCAATGCAGGCGATCCCTTCATCTTCCGCTTTGTGCGCCAGCATCGGACCAGCAATGACGTCGCCAATCGCGTAAATGCCTTCAATATTCGTTCGAAAGTTTTTATCGATCTTAATTCGTTTCCGTTCGTCGAGTGCGACGCCGATTTTCTCGGCGCCGAGGCCTTCGGAAAACGGACGGCGTCCGACTGAGACAAGCACTTTGTCCGCTTCGAATTTCATCTCTTCACCACCTTTGGCCGCCGTGGCAGTCGCGTGGCCATTGTCGATCTTGACCGAGGTCACCTTGGTTTCGAGATGAAAAGTGATGCCTTGAGCGGTGAGCGAACGCTGGAGCAGATTGGAGAGCTCCAGATCGAAGCCGACGGCGATACGAGGCAGAAATTCGAGCATCGTTACTTCTGAGCCGAGGCGGTTCCAAACCGAACCTAATTCGAGACCGATCGCGCCGGCGCCAATTACGAGGAACTTTTTCGGCGCTTCGGTGAAAGTCAGCGCTTCGGTGCTACTGACGATTGTTTTGCCATCAAACTTTGCGAACGGCAGCTCGATTGCCGCGCTGCCGGTTGCGATAACGATGTTTTTCGTTTCGATCTCCTTCGTCTCACCTTTCGATGATTTGATCGAAACTTTTCCCGGCGCTGTGATGGTACCGAACCCTTCGAACGTCGTCACCTTGTTTGTCTTCATCAGCGCGCGCACGCCGCCAGTGAAAGTTTTCACGACCTTGTCTTTGCGCTGCTGCATTTTCGGAAGATCGACATGCACGCCATCGATCACTATGCCGTGTTTCACAGCTTCTTTTTTTGCGAACATGAAATGGTCACTCGACGTCAACAGCGCTTTGCTCGGGATGCAGCCGACGTTCAAACAAGTGCCACCGAGTTCCTTGTCTTTCTCGACAAGCGCTGCCTTCAATCCGAGCTGACCAGCCCGAATGGCGGCGATATAACCGCCTGGTCCCGAGCCAATGATAACAACATCAAATTTTTCCATGGTTGAGTCGTCGGCGACAGAGACGTTGCGCTTTAAAAATCGAGGGGCAATTTTTCCGGGTCTTCGATGCATTCCTTCACTTTGACGAGGAAGGTAACAGCATCTTTTCCATCCACGGCGCGATGATCGTAGCTGAGCGCCAGGTACATCATCGGACGGACTTCGACCTGCCCATCAATTGCCACCGGCCTCGCCATGATTTTATGCATGCCGAGGATCCCGCTTTGTGGCGGGTTAAGGATTGGCGTGCTCAAAAGCGATCCATAAACGCCGCCGTTTGAGATAGTAAATGTGCCGCCCTGCAAATCTTCAATCTTTAATTTACCTTCGCGCGCTTTCACCGCGTAACCAGCTATGTCGAGCTCCAGTTCAGCAAAACTCTTTTTATCAGCATCACGCACAATTGGCACAATTAATCCGCGTTCCGTTCCGACCGCGACGCCGATGTCATAGAAATTGTTCTGAATGAAATCTTCTTCCTCAATCCGTCCATTGACCACGGGCACAGCTTTGAGCGCTTCAACCGTCGCTTTGATGAAGAACGACATGAAACCAAGCTTGATTCCGTTCTTCTTCGTAAATGTCGCCTGCGATTTGCTGCGCAGCTCTTGAACTGCGCTCATGTCGCATTCGTTAAAAGTGGTAAGAATGGCGGCTGTTTGCTGCGCCATGACCAATCGCGCCGCGATTTTGCGCCGCAGTGGCGACATTTTCTTGCGCGTGAACCGTCTGTCTACTGATTGTCGATCTTGTTCCGCTTGATCCGTCTCGGGAAAGTTAACAGTTTCTTCTCCAGATTTTCGATTTTGAGCGGCGGCGAGCGCGTCACCTTTCGTGAGGCGGCCATCTCTTCCGGTTCCTGAAATTTTTGCCGGTTCCAGATGTTCTTCGTCAACAATGCGCCGAACGGCCGGCGAAAGGACTTCCGCGTCTGTTGATTTCTGCTTCGAGCCTGCACCAAGCTTCGTTTCCTGTGGCGCAGGCTCTTTCTTTTTCTCCTCGGACGGTGCTTTTTTTCCAGCAAGCGCGGTTTTCTCAGGAGCGATCTTCGAGTCGTCAATAATCGCAACGATTTCGCCGATTTTCACTTCCTGGCCTTCAGCGGCTCTCGTTTCCAGCACACCCGCGTTTTCAGCCACAATTTCTGTGGAAACCTTGTCGGTCTCGAGAGTAAAGAGCGCATCGCCCGGGTTCACGAAATCGCCGGATTTTTTATGCCAGACGGAAACGACACCGGTGGAGATCGATTCACCCACCGCGGGAATTTTAACTTCGATGCTCATCAGTGGCTTACAGTATGCGCAAAGCCAGGGCGTGGTCGAACCGAACGTTGAATTTACGCTATGGTTCGGCGGTCGCGCCCTACTATTTTAGGCGTTAAACGCTTCGGCGATCAAACACGCCTGCTCGCGTTTGTGGATGGCGAGCGCACCGACCGCGGGACTGGCGCTGGCATTGCGACCGGCGTAGGCGATGTCGCGCCCGAAAAGCTGCCGTAGTCGTGCCTCGATGAAGCTCCAAGCGCCCATGTTTTGCGATTCCTCCTGACACCAAACAAGCTTGGCAGTCTTTGGATATGGCTTGAGGTTGGCGCGCAACTTTTTTTCAGCGAGCGGGTAAAGTTGCTCAACGCGAATGATGGCGGCGCTGTCGATCTTTCGCGCATCGCGATAATTCAAAAGATCGTAATAAACCTTGCCCGAGCAAAGAATGACGCGCTCCATCTTTTCGGCTGGACCGACTTTTGGTGAACTAAGAATTTCTTCGAAGCCGCCGTTGGTGAATTCTTCCGCGCGCGACGAAGCGAAATCAGCGCGCAACAAACTTTTCGGTGTCATGATGATGAGCGGCTTAACGAAATTGCGTTTCATTTGGCGCCGCAGGACATGGAAGTATTGCGCTGAGGTCGTGAGGTTACAGACTTGGATGTTGTCTTCGGCGCTGGCTTGCAGGAAACGTTCGAGGCGCCCGCTGGAATGTTCGGGACCCTGACCTTCGTAGCCGTGCGGCAGAAGCAAAACGATGCCACTAGGTCGCTGCCATTTCGATTCTGCCGAGACGATGAATTGATCGATGATGGTTTGCGCGCCATTGGCGAAATCACCAAACTGCGCTTCCCACAGGCAAAGCATGTCGGGGTAATCGAGAGAATAGCCGTAATCGAAACCGAGCACGGCCGCCTCTGAAAGAAGACTGTTGTAAATGCAGATCCGCGCCTGTTCTTGCGCCAGATGCATGAGCGGGATGTACGGTTTGCCCGTTTTGGCGTCATAAAGAACGGCGTGGCGCGTGCTGAACGTTCCGCGCGAACTATCCTGGCCCGATAATCTGACTGGAATTCCGTCGAGGAGAAGCGATCCGAACGCGAGCGCCTCGGCGTAATGCCATTGATACGGACCGCCAGCCTCGAAAACTTTCCGCTGATGGTCGAGGACGATTCTTTTTATTTTCGGCTGAATGTTGAAATCTGCCGGGACGCGCGTCAGCCCATCGACAATAATCTTCAACATTTCCTCGCTGATAGCCGTCGGTTCAGATGAGCTTGTGTATTCCGGTTGAAAGACAGCGGTCGACTCTTTGAACTTCGCCTGGTCGTCTCCCTTTTCTTTCTCGAGTGCTTTCACATTATCCAGCGGCATTTCGAGTCGAAGCTGAAACTCGGTTTCAAGCGAGGCCGCATCGTCGTCGGTAAGTTTGCCAGCCTCGAGCAGCTCGCGTTTGTATAACTGCGCTACTGACGGACGCTTCTCGATCCTGGCGTAAAGATCTGGCTGAGTGAATGACGGCTCGTCAACTTCCTGGTGGCCATGTCTGCGGTAGCAGTACATGTCGATCACCACGTCGCGTCCAAATTCCTGACGAAAATCGAGCGCCATCTCCGTTACAAACTTCACTGCAAGTGGATCGTCGCCATTCACATGGAAAATCGGCGCCTCGATCATTTTCGCGACGTCGGTAGCGTACATCGACGAACGCCCCTCTTCGGGCAGCGTGGTGAAGCCGATTTGGTTGTTCACTACTACGTGCACGGTGCCGCCAGTACTGTAACCAGCCAACTGCGACATGTTGAGGGTCTCCGCGACGATCCCCTGCCCCGCAAACGCAGCGTCCCCATGAATAAGGAGAGGCAGAACCTTCCGGCGATGGGCGGTATCGTTACGAATACGCTGACGCGCGCGTGCCGTTCCCTCGACAATCGGATCGACTGCTTCAAGATGACTTGGGTTGGCCGAAAGCCTGATTTCAATTTGAGCGCCGGAACCAAGTTTTCGCACCGTGCGATAACCGAGATGGTACTTCACATCGCCATCCCCCGCGACCAGATCGGGGATGTAGTTTTCGGTGAATTCAGTGAAGATGACGTTGAGCGATTTCTTCAGGAAGTTCGCGAGCACGTTGAGACGGCCACGGTGGGTCATACCCATGCAAATCTCCGCGATGCCGGCGCCTGGGCATTTATGGAGAATCGTATCAAGAATCACCATCAACGATTCCGCGCCTTGCAGCGAAAAGCGCTTTTGCCCCACGTAATGCCCATGTAAAAAAACTTCGAATGATTCGGCTTCCAGCAAGGTCCTCAGCAAGGCCACTTGCACAGCCCGAGGCGCCTCCATTTTCGCGGGCCGCGATTCGAGACGGTGCAGGACCCAGTTCCGAACGCGAGTATTCTGGATGTGCATGAATTCGGAGCCGATGGCGCTCGCGTAAATACTTTCCAGAGTCGCAATCATCTCACGCAGCGTCATCTGTCGATTGTCGAAAAAGAATTTCGACGAAACGCGAAGATCGAGATCCTTCTCGCTAAACCCGAGCTCACGTAGTGTCAGCAGCGGATTTTCGCGTCGCCTATCCGTCAGCGGGTCAAGGCGCGCAATCGTATGCCCGAGCGTGCGGTAAGCGTAAACGAGCCCATCCACCCGCGACTGCAGGGAACCTTCACGACCTTCGACAGGCTTGGCTGGGGCGCCATTTCGTTCCGGCAACTCTCCCAGCTCGAACCCCTCAAAAAACGCAGCCCAGCCTGAATCGACTGACTCAGGATTTTGCTGCCATTGCCTGTAATTCTCCTCGAGCAAATCCAGATTTGCCCGAGTCGACAAGGAAGACCACATACGAATTTTTAATCTGCGACTATTACGCTCCTGGGCAAGTTGACAGTGCGAAGAGTGTTCCGTTATTTGCTGCGGCCAAATGCAGCTCCGTCGCAAATTTATTCTTACTCTCGCCGCAACCTGCGGGATTCTCTTCGCGAAATCGACAGGCCTGTTCGCGCAAGCCGATCCAGCTTCGGAGCCGGCGGTTTTGGCCCTCGCAAAAGTCTTGCCGGCAGTCGTGAATATCAATACCGAGCGCGTAGTCAGGAGAACGGTGCGCGATCCCTTTGAGGATTTTTATGCGCAATTCTTCGGCTACGATCGCGCGCGGCCTCGCGAAATTCGTCAGACCCTGCAAAGTCTCGGCTCAGGTTTCATTATTGATCCGGCCGGTTACATCGTCACTAATCAGCACGTAGTAGAACGCGCCGCGAATTTGAAAATTCAGGTAACGACGAATGACGGCAAAACGCAGAACGCGCACTATATTGCTGGCGATGACAAAACTGATCTGGCGTTCATCAAGATTGATGCCAAAGCCGCATTTCCATTTATCAGTCTCGACAATATTTCGCCGAACTTACTGGGCGAGACGGTCATCGTGGTTGGCAACGCAGTCGGTTACGGCAGCTCGATCAGCCGCGGAGTTCTTAGTGCGGTTAAACGCAATATCACCATCGACAATATCGAATACAAAGACCTCGTGCAGACGGATGCGGCGATTAATCCGGGTAACAGCGGTGGACCAGTGATCGATATTTCCGGGCGTCTGGTTGGCATCAGCTCGGCGAAAATGGCTTTCACCCCGCAGGGCGTGCCCACGCAAGGACTAGGTTTTGCCATTCCGGCGGAGGTGGTGCGCGATAGCGTATCCCAATTTAAAAAAATTGCGGAGAAAAAACCCACGACCAGCAAGCAACCCATGCCGAACGAAGCATCGACATCGAACTCCGAGCGGTTGTTTGGAATGCAACTGCAGGATTTAAGCGAAGAATTAATTGATGCCTTGGGCTATGCACGCGGCCACGGGGTTCTGATTACTGCGGTGGAGCCAGGCAGTCCGGCAGATCAAGCTGGAATTGAACGCGGTCTTGTCGTTTATCGCGTGGCCAAAAATGAAGTGAATTCTGTCAAACAAGTCGAGGACCTGTTGGGTCCGGCACAAAGCGGCGCGAACGTAAATTTCGCCATCGGTGTGATCCGCGCCGGCGGGCAAGGTGACCAGGTTAAAACTTTGACAATGACGGCGCGTTGACAAAAAAATTGGCAACGCAATCACCGTTCGATTGTCTCATGAAAATGCCGCAAAATGATTAAGGT
>WNFQ01009926.1_pt1 | contig 17161 bp, 10 predicted proteins | sample 5400171 | NCBI WGS metagenome assembly WNFQ01 (sample SAMN13153356, study PRJNA577476) | soil metagenome | isolation source: 20 cm soil under Madrone tree | place: USA:California | collected 2016-06-14 | reverse complement strand
CATCGACATGCAGATAAACGCCGACCGTGTCCATGCATTCTTCATCTTTGCGAACATCGACAAGATCGAATTTTTCACCTTCGCGCGGCTCCTGCTTCTTTGCATTGTCGGCATAAGAAACCAGCGTCTCGCGCCGTTCATCCTCAGGCAGCGTCTCGAATAGTTTGATGATTTTATTCAGCTTTGTCGGGTACATCGAGAACGAGAATTTACTGCGGACCGCCATTCTTGTCATTCCGAGCGGAGTCGAGGAATCTCTTACTTTTTAAAACAGCCAATCGCGCGAAAGCGCACGGCCAATCGGCAGCAAAACCAGGCCGAGAACGAGCAGCCCTCCGCCAACCGGTAAAAAGATTCCCAAGGCTTCTATGTAATGGAACATGCTTAAGCCCCATATAGGAGAGCCGATTGAAGTCGGGAATGTCGCTACGTCCCCGATGATCGAAACGATCCCAGCGAGCTTAACGACAAACGCGAACCGCGACCGCCACATCTAACCGCCCTTTTCGATCGGTGCGCCGACTTTATTGCCCCACTCCGTCCATGACCCATCGTAATTCCGCACGTTGTCGAGCCCGAGCAGGTAAGTGAGCACGAACCAGGTATGGCTGGAGCGTTCGCCGATCCGGCAATAAACGATCGTGTCTGTGCCGGGTTTTACGCCGCATTGATCGAGATAAATTGTGGCTAACTCATCTGCGGGTTTAAACGTGGCATCGTCATTCGTGGCGGTGTTCCACGGCATGCTCTTTGCGCCTGGAATATGGCCGCCGCGCAGCACGCCTTCCTGCGGATACTCGGGCATGTGCGTGATCTCGCCCTTGTATTCGCCCGGTGAACGCACATCGACCAACGGTTTGCCGCCCTTGCTTTGGGCCAGCGCTTCGTCGAAGAACGCGCGAATCTCCTTGTCGAAGCGTTTCTTCGGCACCGGATAATTTGCTGACGGATATTTTGCCACTTCGCGCGTCATGAGACGGCCTTCCGCTTTCCATTTGTCGCGGCCGCCATTAAGAATTTTCACCTTCTCGTGCCCGAACAGGCGAAACGCCCACAAAGCATAACAGGCCCACCAGTTCGCCTTGTCGCCGTAAAAAATACAAGTCGTCTCCGGTGTGATTCCGTGCCGGCTGCAAAGCCGCGCGAATTTTTCCGGCGAAATATAATCGCGAATCACCGGGTCCTGTAAGTCGGCGCGCCAATCGATGTGTACCGCGCCCGGAATATGCCCGGTGTCATAGAGCAGAATATCTTCATTCGACTCGACGATCCGAATGCCCTCGTCTTTCAGATGTTTCTCGAGCCAATCGGTTTCCACCAGTGCCTCCGGATGCGCGTATTGCGTGGGATGCGTTGTCATAGTGTGGAAATTTCCGTCCGGTCGCCGGTGCTCGCAAGGGATTTAAGGCAGCGAACGGACAAGCTCAGTCGCCCGATAGTGCATCCCATTTTTCATTACGCTGTCGATGTCGGAAGCGCGGGCGATATCGTCCAAGGGATTTGATTTCACAATAACGAGATCGGCGAAATAGCCATTGTCGATCTTGCCGATGTGCGTGCCGGTTTCGCCGCCGAAAAGCTTTGCCGCATTCGCGGTCGCGCATTGAAGAATCTGCATCGGCGTTAAACCGGCTTCTTTCATTAGTTGAAACTCACGGAAGATTGCTGGCCCGTGAATGGTGCCGATGTTGCCAGCGTCTGTTCCAGCCGCGATGGTCACACCGGCGTCTTCGAGCGTCTTCAGATTCTTGAGCGCGACATCGTAAACCTTCTTGATGCGATCGAGCGCCTCGTTCGGATTCGCCAGTGCCGTCTTGATGCGATCCGGCAGTTTGTCCTGCGGGATCTTGGTGACATCGAGCGTCCCAATCACCTCCGGATTGCCCCACGCTTTTTCTTCCGGCGTGAGATTCGGTTTGTTTGCGAATGTGCGGCCATAACGCTCGAAGACCACCAGCGTCGGACACAAAATCGTATGTCGATCTTGCAATAACTTCACAAAGGCGTCATCGACCGGCTTGTCGATCACGCTGTGCACCAGAACGTCGGCGCCTTCTTCCACCGCGGCGCGCGCCGTTTCCAGTTCGGTCGCATGAACGGCCACGCGCAATTTGTGCGCATGACTTTCTTCAACGGTTGCGCGCACGATCGGCCGAAAGCTATCGACTGGATGATCCTTATCGACGATGTACCAAATCTTCACCAGATCAGGATTTTGCGAGGCGAGCTTGCGCACGAATTCGCGCGCTTGCTCAGGACTGTCGATCTTCACAATCGGCGGATCGCCCAGATCGAGTTTTTCGCGCGAGACGCTTGAGATCAAGGGCCCGGCCACCGCCACGCGCGGCGCTTTCGGGGTTGCATTTGCAATCTTGCGCACTTCGAAATTCCAAAACGGCCCGCCCACATCGACAACCGACGTGATGCCGCTGCGCAGATAGCGCTCGAAGGTGTCGGGCAAATTCTTTTTGATCCACGCGACTTCGTCCGCATAGGGCCGCACCTTGGTGAGATCAACCACGTCCGGCCGCGTGTAGAGATCGCCTGACTGGAAGAAATGCACGTGCGTGTCGATGTAGCCCGGCAAAATGAATTTGCCTTTGCAATCGATCAGACGCGCATCTTTCGGTGTGCTGATTGTTTTAGCGTCGCCGGCTGCTGCTATTTTGTCGCCGTCGATTATGATCGTTGCGTTCTGGACGATCTGTGATTTGTCGGGATTAATTATCGTTCCGTTGACCAGCGCGATTTTTTCGGCGCGCGCTGTCAGGGCGAAGATCGATAACGCAAGAGCGAGTATGATTCTAAGTTTCATAGTGTTCGCGTTAGTTCTTGCCTTCTACCAGAATCGCTGCCTCGCGATCGAGCGCGGCGTAATCGGGTTTGCGCGGCCGCAAATAAAATTCGTCGATCACAATCTGGACGAGCGCGGCGGCGGGCACGGCCAGAAAAACTCCGAGCAATCCAAACATCGCCGCGGTCGCGAGCGTAAAGAACAAGATGTTGACCGGATGCAATTGCATCTCTTTGCCAAGCACGCCTGGGACAAGAACATTCAGCTCGATTTGGTAAACCAATACGATTACGGCAAGAGCCAGCCAGAATTTTGTGGCGCCCATGCTCAGGGCGACCAACAGAATCGGAATGGAAACGAGAAATGCGCCAATGGTCGGAAGAAACTCGCCGAGAAACGCGAACACGCCAAAAATAAGTGCGGGCTGCACGCCGATCAGCCAAAGCAACGAGCCTATGGAGACGCCGGTGATTGCGCCATTGATGGCGACTCCTCGTGCCCACGCAGTCATCTGTCGCATCAGTCGCGCGAGTGTGCGATGGGCTTGCTCGCGATAACGATCAGGGACGAGCGCGAGATAGGCAGTGACGAGCGGCCGGGGACTGGCTAGTACAAAAACGAGCAGGAGCACGGCGAAAACGATGCTGGCTACACCGCCGACCAAACCAATTGTCGATCTTAGCAAAATGTTCCCGACTGTTCCGGCGGCGGCGCCGGCTTTTCCCGCGATCTCGTCAGTGCGCGGCAACGCTTCGCGAACTGCTGGATAATTTAAGGTAAGCGATTCGATGCGGGTGCGAATGCCCTGCCAAACTCCCGGTGCACTACGCATCAGTTCCTGGGTTTGCCTGGCCAGTGGCGGAATGGCAAAGAGCACGATGGTTCCCATGACAGCGATTAACGCAAGCACCAGGAGGATCACGCTTACGAAGCGCGGAACGCGATACTTGTGCAGCCAGACGACGATCGGATTAAGGACCATGGCGAGGAGAAAAACGAGCGCGAAGAGCAAAATCACAGGTTGAAGCGAGCGCAGAATCAACCCGACGACGATCAGCAAAAAGACGAGCCAGACGATGCGCCAGGCGCCGTGATAACTCAGCGGCCCATGTTGATTTTCGTGATCGGGTTGTTTCATAACACGCGATGTGTCAGTCGCGGCGTTGCCAGCGCGAAGGCGAACGCGCGTCTGACTTTCATCAGCAGGAGAGTGACTGACTTCGCGCTGGATGACAAGAGCGCGCGATCGCGGGCGTCTGGGTAGCGCACGCGTCTCGCGTGCTGGCGAACGCGTCCTCGCGATCGCGAACTTTCTTTGACGTTCCAAACGCAGAACGCGATGACGCACAAGAAGAGCCTGTTTCGGCGCGACGCCCAAACCAACACGCGAGACGCGTGCGCTACCCAGGGCAGTTGCACGCGCCGCGGTTCGACCGGACTTTGCGGCCCATGAAAAGTTTGATCGCCGGAATCTTTTTCCTTGCCGCCACAGCTTTCGCGCAAACCTCCCAGAAACATCCGTTCACATTCGAAGACATGATGGCGCTCAAACGCGTCGGCGCGCCGGTGCCTTCGCCGGATGGCAAATGGGTGGTCTTCGACTGCGTCGATGTCGATCTCGAAGCAAACACGAAGATTTCGCACTTGTGGATTGTGCCGGCCAGTGGCGGTGAATCGCGGCGGTTGAATCCAACGCCGAATCACGAGGAGCGACCGCGGTTTTCTCCTGACGGCAAACGACTCATCTGGACATCGAAAGCGACCGATCCGACGCAAATCTGGATGTGCGATTTCGACCCCGAAGCGGGGCAACTGGTTGGGAAACCGCATCAAGTCACCTCGGTTTCGACCGGCGCCGACAGCGGAATCTGGTCACCGGATGGAAAGAACATCGTTTTCGTGTCGGCGGTTTATCCGGACTGCAAGGATGATGCGTGCAACAAACAACGCGACGAAGAACTGAAGAAGAGCAAAGTAAAAGCGAAAATTTTCACGAAGTTGTTCTATCGGCACTGGAACGCGTTTACTGAATTCAAACGCAGCCATTTGTTTGTGATTCCTGCGGACGCTGTAGGGGACGCTGTTAGCGTCCCTGGGAAGCCAACGGCTTCCCCTACAGTTCCGCGCGATCTCACACCGGGCGATCACGATGTGCCGCCGTTCCATCTCGGTGGGCAGGACATGTATGCGAATTCGCCTGATGGCCAGGAAGTTGCTTACACCAGCAACATCGACAACGGCCAGTCCGGCTCCGGACTCGAAGCGACCAGCACGAATGACGAAATTTTCATCGTGCCGATCAGCGGGCCCGCGACTGCGGCAAAGAAAATTTCCACTAGCCCGGGCGCAGACACGACGCCGCTCTATTCACCTGACGGAAAATATCTCGCCTGGCGCTCACAAGCCCGTGCGGGATTCGAAGCCGATAAATGGCGGCTCTTTTTGCAAGATCGACAATCCGGGAAGACGCGCGATCTGACGGAAAACTTTGATCGCTCGGTCGGCAGCTTCTGTTGGGCTGCGTTCTCGCCAACTTACGAATTACTTTTCTTTACCGCAGAAGACCACGGCGAAGCAGCCGTCTATTCGTTAGGCCCGTTTTACGTGCCACTCGGGCCGCCAGAGAAACTCGATCAGAACTTCCCTCTCCACGCTGATGACCTTGCTTTTGTCGCGAATGGCGAAAACCACGAGCAGCTGTTTTGCACGTACCCAAACGAAATCTGGAGCACTCTATTTCCGCATAACGAAACGAGAAAACCTCACGGGTATGCTTGGGAACCGACGAGCCACATGAACGACGCGCTGTTGTCGCAGATCGACATGCAGCCACTGGAGTCATTCACGTTCAAAGGCGCAAACAACGACGACGTGCAGGGTTTTATGGTAAAGCCGCCGGAATTCGATCCGGCAAAAAAATATCCGCTGAAGTTTTTGATCCATGGCGGGCCGCAAGGGGCTTGGGGAAATTCGTGGACGTATCGCTGGAATGCGGAGTTGTTCGCGGCGTCCGGAAATTACGTGGTGGTGATGATCAATTTCCACGGCTCGACCGGTTACGGGCAGAAGTTTACCGATTCGATCAGCGGCGATTGGGGCGGCAAACCGTATATCGATCTGATGAAGGGGCTCGATTACGTGGAGAAAACCTATCCATTCATCGACAAGAATCGCGAGGCGGCGCTGGGTGCGAGCTACGGCGGTTACATGGCCAACTGGTTGTTAGGCCACACGAACCGTTTCAAATGCATCGTGTCACACGACGGCGTGTTTAACGCGGAGTCGGCTTACGGCACGACGGAAGAACTTTGGTTTTCCGAGTGGGAATTCAAAGGGCCGCCGTGGAAGAATCGAGAGCTTTACCGGAAGTGGTCACCGCATTTGTTCGCCGACAAATTCAAAACGCCGACGCTGGTCGTGCACGGCCAGAACGATTACCGGCTCGACGTTTCACAGGGATTCGATCTCTTCACCACGCTGCAACGGCTCAAGGTACCGTCAAAGATGTTGTATTTCCCGGACGAAGGTCATTGGGTGCTCAAGCCGCAGAACTCGCGGCTGTGGTACAAGACCGTGAACGATTGGGTGGATCAGTGGTGCAAGGAAAAACGTTGAAGGTGTGATGGGAACCGACAATCAGCCGCCCGCCGTTTTTTAACCTTGTAACTTTTGTAACCTTTTGACCTGCGTAAAGCGCGTCTGCGTCTTAACTTCGCCTCGTGTCATTTAATAATTTCAGTCTTTCCCCTGAAGTTGTACGCGGAACTCAGGCGATGGGATTCGCAGCCGGCACGGCTGCCACTATAGCTGTTATGCCTGACTATATCCTAAGTCTGGACCCAAGATCCGTTACAGGGGTGGCCCGCCGAATCTCACGGTGACCTCATTGGAACAGGTCGAAGTGCCGGCTTCGCACACCTTATACGTGTACCGGACGTTGCCTCCCCGAACATCGATGGAATCGGTAAAGGAACCGGTGTTTGGCACCGTGGTGATCAGCGTGCCGTCACGGAAGATGTCGACGTCAGTAGAAGTCGCGCCGGTCCAGGAAAGATCCGCCGTATGAATTCCATGCACCCTACGCCCTGAGGCCGTCAGCACAATCCCGCTCGGAGTCGGAGTAGGCGTTGCAGTTGGCGTAGGTGTTGGTGTCGGAGTGGGCGTCGGCGAACCGGATTGCGCGCAATATCTCCCGCCGCTGCCCAAAGCGCCTGGGTCACCACCCCAGACGATCATTTCGCTGCCGCTCCAGACCGCCGTGTGGGAGTATCGGCCAGTGGGCGCGTTGGCGGTGCTTGTGGCTGTCCAACTATCCATCCCTGGATTGTATCTTCCGCCAGTGTTGAAATAGTTGGCGTTGAAGAAATCACCTCCACCCCACACGATCATTTCACTGCCGGTCCAAACGGCAGTATGACCTCCTTCTCGCGCGTCCGGCGCGTTTGTGGTGCTGGTGGCTGTCCAACTGTTCATGGTCGGACTGTATCTGCCGCCGGTGTTCGAAAGGCCGCCATCGTATCCACTCCAAATGATCATTTCACTGCCACTCCAGACTGATGTGTGTCCATTTCGACCAGAAGGCGCGTTCGTGTTACTAGTGGCTGTCCAACTATTCGCGCCGGGATTGTATCTCCCGCCAGTGTTCAGAAAGCCTCCTATGTCGTTATAGCCACCCCAAACGATCATCTCGTTATCGGCCCAGACCGCTGTGTGTCCGTTTCGACCAGAAGGCGCGTTGGCGGTACTGGTAGCTGTCCAACTGTCCGTGCCGGGGTTGTATCTCGCGCCCGTGTTTAGACGGTTCGACTCATCAGTTCCACCCCACACGATCATTTCACCGCCACTCCACACCGCCGTGTGCGAGTCTCGTGCAGCGGGCGCATTAGTGGTGCTGGTAGCTGTCCAATTGTCCGTGCCAGGATTATATTTGCCGCCGGTGTTCAATGGGAGGAAATTCTCATCGCGCCCGCCCCAGACGATCATTTCACTGCCGGTCCATACTGCGCTGTGCAATTCTCGCCCAGAGGGCGCGTTGGTGGTGCTGGTGGCTGTCCAACTATCCGTACCTGGATTATATCTCCCGCCGGTGTTCAAATAGTCTAAATTGTCATCTACCCCGCCCCAGACGATCATTTCACTACCAGTCCAAACTGCCGTATGAAGGTATCGACCACCGGGTACGCCGGGGCTGGCCCAACTGTCTGTGCTGGGATTGTATCGTCCGCCACTGGCCGAGCCGCCGCCCCAGACGATCATTTCACTACCCGTCCAGACTGCCGTGTGGCCGGATCGTGCAGAGGGCGCGTTGGTAGTGCCGGTCGCTGTCCAACTGTTCGTACCTGGATTGTATCTCCCGCCGGTATTGAAAGAGGTCAAGAAATTGACTCCGCCCCAGACGATCATTTCACTGCCACTCCACACCGCCGTGTGGACCTCTCGAGCGCTGGGCGTGTTGGCGATGCTAGTCGCTGTCCAACTGTTCGTAGCAGGATTGTATCTCCCGCCGGTGTTCAAATTGCTTGTGCCGCCATAACCACCCCAGACGATCATTTCACTGTCACTCCACACTGCCGTATGCGCCTCTCGGCCCGTGGGCGGGTTGGTCGTGCTTGTGGCTGTCCAACTATTCGTGGTGGGATTGTATCTCCCGCCAGTGTTTAGGTAATGGAAGTCAGTATCGAAAAAAGAACCACCCCACACAATCATTTCACCGCCGGTCCAGACTGCCGTGTGAAACTCTCGGGCAGCCGGTGCGTTGGCGGTGCTAGTCGCTATCCAACTATCCGTGGTGGGATTGTATCTCCCACCAGTGTTCAAATAGGAGGGAAAGCCATTTTCCCCGCCCCAGACGATCATCTCACTGCCGGTCCACACCGCTGTGTGATAGGATCGGCCAATAGGCGCGTTACTGGTGCTTGTAGCCACCCAACTGTTCGTCCCAGGATTGTATCTCCCGCCCGTGTTCACGTAGTTGAACGAATCATCAAGGCCCCCCCAGACGATCATTTGACTGCCGGTCCAGACTGCTGTGTGATTGCTTCGGCCAGTGGGCGCGTTAGTGATACTAGTAGGTGTCCACGTGTCCGTGCTCGGATCGTATTTGCCGCCCGTGTTCAATGCGGATCCCCCCCAAACGATCATTTCACTGCCAGTCCACACCGCCGTGTGGCCGTATCCGCCATCGGGCGGACCAAGGGTGGCTGTCCAGGTGTCATCAATGCATCCGTTCGGCCCATCCGATATTGTCGAAGGCCTATAGTTACCACTCGGCGCTGCCATTGCATTAGGCACTTGGTTCTCCGCTGTGACTCTCCAGGACTCAAACGGCTCCTTGCGCCATTCAACCGTAGCGAGCTTTAAGTGGTCTTTGGTTTTCCTAACAACTGCCGTCGCGTAGTAACGCCCCTCATCTTCCTCCAAGGGGCTCAATACCCCAATCTTGATCTGTGTTATCGGCGCCGCTCCGCCGCGGCCGGCAGGCTGAGGCTGGGCCCTGCCATTTTTGCCGCCATCAAACGTTGCCGCCAGCTTTTGCACGTTCTCGTCCCACTCGCGGCTGTTCAGCTTTAAACCGGGTTCGGCGCCGCGCTTATCATGGGCATTGTCGCTTCTCACCAATTCGATTTCGCTATACTTCCCGCTGGTCTGCTTCATCTGTTCGAAAGTCTCATGCGCCTGTAGCTCAGCCTCCGCGCGCTGTCTCAGCCGGCCGTGGAATCTTTGGTCGTACGCATAGAAGTTTGTCACCAAACGCTCCGACAGCGCTGGTCGGGCCAGACACTCCGCGATGACAAAGGGATCGTTCCCGAGCGCTTCAAAGAGTTCGCGCAGCACCTCAGGCTGCTTGGTGTGCTGCGCCATGCGCTCCATCTCAGCCTGCAACTGCTCAGCACTAACGGGCTGCTGCCAGTAATCCTTCAGCGCCTGAGAGTTGCGGAGATAATCTTCCACCTTCTTTTCAATTTGCGCCGGTGATATCACCACATCGAGCGAAGGCTTCGGCTCGGAGCGGTCTTTTGGCCAGATGCGGTGACGCCAGTAAACTTCCTCGATGGCTCGTTGATAGGCCACACGCTCTGCGAACGTCAGGGCTCTCTGGGAATCCTTCGTTGACGCATCGGGGCGGAAGAAAGCGAGCGATGCTCCCGTAAGCACCGAACAGGCGATGGCTGCGCAAAGAATAAGAGCGGTTAAGGTGCGCGGAGTAGAGAAGGCGGATTGAGACGCGGGTTTATTCATTCATATTCTGGGCGATGGGGGTTGCTTGGGTTTGTTGATCCTGGGATTGGGACGCGACTTGTAGCCCAAAGCTTGGAGGTGTGTCACGACATTTTTTATATTTTTCGGATTTTTTCTGGAGCTGAGATTTGACCGTCCACAGGACGGTGGCTACAGCCCAGTGATCGCGCTTTCTTCGGTGCGCCAGGCGAATGGAAAATAGCGAAAGGAGCGCGAAGCCCGAATGACGAAGAAGCGGCAGTGCGATCGTTCGGCATTTGGTCATTGGTCATTCTTTCGAGCTTCATCATTCGGATTTTGTCATTTCAACCTGGTAACGGTTAGCGCCTGAGAATGAGCCAAGCGCGAGACGACTGGCCGGCAGCATGCCGGCCAGAGCGAGCAGAATGCTCGCGCTCCCCAGTTTTAACCTGCGCAAAGGGCATCCCCGTCTTAACTTCGCCTCGTGTCATTTAATAATTTCAGTCTTTCCCCTGAGGTTGTACGCGGAACTCAGGCGATGGGATTCGTCGAGCCAACGCCGATCCAGCTCCGCGCGTTTCCCATTATTCTTGCGGGCAAAGATTTAATCGGCACGGCGCAAACGGGCACCGGCAAAACTGCAGCGTTCGCGCTGCCCATTCTGACGCTGCTCGCAAAGCACGGCGCGTTCCGATGTCTGGTGCTCGAACCGACGCGGGAACTTGCCGCGCAAGTCGAGACGGCATTTCGTGATTACGGCCGCTTCACCGATTTACGCGTCTCTCTGGTGCATGGGGGCGTGGGCTATGGAAAACAGCGCGAGGAGCTCAAGCGCGGTGTCGACATTCTCGTGGCTACTCCCGGACGATTGCTCGATTTGCTCGAACAGCGCACGATGTCTCTGCAAGATGTGAAGATTCTTGTGCTCGATGAAGTGGATCGCATGCTCGACATGGGTTTTCTGCCGGATGTGCGTCGCATTGTCGAAAAAGTTTCGACGCACCGGCAAACTCTGCTCTTCTCCGCGACCCTGCCACCAGAGATCGAACGTCTCGCCGCCTGGGTGCTGCGCGAGCCTGAGTTGGTGGAAATTGGCGTGCGCCGCTCACCGGCGGAAACCGTCACGCATGCAGTCTATCCCGTGGCCGCGGAACAAAAATTCGATCTGCTAATGGCTTTGCTCGAGCGGACGAATTTCGACAGCGCGCTGATTTTCTGTCGGACTAAGCACGGCGCCGATCGCATCGCGCACCAATTAAAACAAGGAAAGCACGCCGTGGCGGTGCTGCATTCCAATCGCACACAGCGGGAACGAATCGAAGCGCTTGAGGGATTCAAGAGCGGCAAGTACGAAGTGATGGTGGCGACGGATATCGCTTCGCGCGGGCTCGACATTGCCGGCGTAAGCCACGTCATCAATTACGATGTGCCCGAGCATCCGGAAGATTACGTGCACCGCATCGGCCGCACGGGACGCGCCCAAAACGTCGGCGACGCTTTCACTCTCATGAACGGCCAGGAACTTCCCGCTTTGCAAGCAATCGAACGTTTTATCGGTCAAAAAATCCCGCGACTGAAACTGGAAAATTTCCCGTATTTATACACCGCGCTGTTTGAGCCGGAAACCCCGAGCGGCAAACGCGGGATCGGTGGCGGGCGCACCCATCGCGGATATTCATTCGGACGGCGTCGGCATTGAAGCGACGCTTTTCGAACAAAAACCTCGACGAATACTTTGCTTATGCTCGAGCCAAAAATCGTTACTCAGTCACAGGATCAGTTCGATCATCTCCAGAAGAAGCTCGTGCCGCTGTGGAAATCGATCGAGCGTTTCAATCAGGATCCGCAAACGATTGTCGTGGTGCCCTCGATATCCATCGATGCGATCGGCGCGGGCGCAGTCATGCAAGCGTACGAAGAACGTTTCCTTTTCCTCTTGCTCCTACTGCGCCAGCCCAAGGCTCGACTGATCTACGTTACTTCGCGAGCGATTCTGCCAAGCATCATTGACTACTACCTCGCTCTCTTGCCGGGGATCATCCCGAGTCACGCGCGTCAGCGCTTGTTTCTGCCTTCGCCGCTTGACGGTTCAGCGCGTCCGCTGAGCGACAAACTGCTCGAGCGGCCACGCCTGATCGAGCAGATACGTTCTTTAATAATCGATCCCGATCGCGCGCACCTTGTTCCTTTCAACACAACCCGCCGGGAGAAAGAATTGGCCCTCTGGGGACGAAGAGCGGATGCCGGAAACTTTTCCAGGATGAGGATGTCGCGCATCCTCTGGGTCAAGAGAATCTCGGCAGCGAAGACACGCTGATCGAAGCCATCATGGAAATGCGGGCGAGCAAGCCTTCGATCAAACAAGTTCTGGTGAAACTGAATGAGGGCGTATCTGGCGAAGGCAACGCTCTTGTCGATCTAACCGGCCTGCCACCCTCAGGGGACCCGAAGGAGCGGAGCGCATTGGAAGACCGCCTGCGGGCAATGCAATTCGAACTAGAGGGAATTACCTACGACAGCTACATGAAGAAGTTGAAAGAGCGGAAAGGAATTGTCGAAGAGCGAATTACGGGAGAGGAGTTTCGAAGTCCAAGCGTCCAGCTTCGGGTCACTCCACTGGGTAGGGTTGAGTTGCTCTCGACGCACGACCAACTGCTGGGCGGGCCGTCCGGGCAAAGCTACCTCGGATGCACCTTCCCGGCCGACAACGGCTATGCTTCGCTGATAACCCGGGAAGCGGCAAAGGTGGGCAAGCGTCTCGCCAAAGAAGGAGTCATCGGACGGTTCGCTCTGGACTTTGTCGTGGTGCGGTCGAACGGAAAATGGGATCCGTACGCCATCGAGATTAATCTGCGAAAAGGCGGAACGACTCATCCTTTTTTGACTCTGCAATTTCTTACCGACGGCGCTTACGATCCCGAAACCGCGACCTTTACCGCTCCCAACGGACAGCAAAAGTTTTTTGTCGCCAGCGATCACGTGGAGTCGCCGCTTTATCGCAGTCTGACTCCGGACGATCTCTTTGACATCGTTGTCCGGCACGATTTGCACTTTAATCAAACGCGCCAGACAGGCGTGGTATTCCACATGATGAGCGCTCTGGGCGAGATGGGAAGAACAGGATTGACGGCGGTTGGCAACTCGCATGAGGAAGCGAAGGCGATCTACGCGCGCGCTGTGGCTGTTCTCGATCAAGAAGCGCAAAGCGGTTCAGCTTTTGCGTCATAGGTAACACCTAGCCGACGTTGGCGCGCTGGACGCCGATGTCGATCTTCCGATTTGCTCACTTCAAGCTTGAAAAAATTGCTCCCAAGTATCGCCGAAAAGGCTTTGGGCGACGCCACCAAATAGCACTGCGCGCTGGCGCGCGCTGTCGTAGGCAAGAGCGGCGAACGCTCGAGCAGCCGGACCTATATCCTGGCGCTGGGTCCAATGTTTTCCATCCCACTCCCAAGTATTCTTAAAGAACGTAGTATCGTTCTTGCCCCCGAAGAGGAGCATGGTTTTTCCGTCGTAAACCAGGCCACAGCCCATCCGTGGTTCGGGTCCTGTGTCAGCTACCCGTGTCCAGACCGAACCGTCATACTCCCAAGTATCGTTAAAGAATTGCACCTTCACCTGCTGCTGCGTTTGCGTCTCGTAATGACCGCTCCCAAACCAGCCTGACACCCACACTGAGACCTGTACCTGAACGGTTGACTTGCTCATCCCGTCTACTAACACAACGCGGTCGCGGAGGTTATCGTAAGCCATGCCGTGCCCGCTTCGCGCAGGTGGGCCGGTGTCCGCCTCTTGAGTCCAATCTGCGCCATCCCACGCCCAGGTATCGCCGAAAAAACTTTGCCCGTTGTCACCGCCGAATAGGATGACGCGGCCGCGGGCGCTATCGTAAGTCATTGCATGGCCGCCGCGGGCGGAAGGACCGGTGTCTGCCACCTGGGTCCAGTTATCACCATCCCACTCCCAGGTATCGTTAAGGTTTAAAGTTCCTGCTGATCCTCCGAAGAGGACGGTGCGCCCGCGCTTGCTGTCATAGGCCATGGCATGGCGGGAGCGCGGTGTGGGACCAATATCTTCATACTGTGTCCAATTTTCTCCGTCCCACTCCCAGGTATCATTAAACAGCGGCCCGGTGCCGCCCCCCGCGCCTCCGAATAGCACGACGCGACCTCGAGCGGCGTCAAATACCATCGCCACATCCGAACGCGCTGGCGGCCCGACATCCTGTTTCTGCGTCCACAAAAGTTGCGCCATAAAGCCAGCGTAAGCTTTCCGGCTTCCCCGCCCAAGCTGTTTTTCGTAATCCGCAAAAGCGACCACGCGGTGAAGCGCCGCTACCTTTTATGGATTGTTGACGACCATCTGCGGCGCAGACTTGCTCGTTTCAAGCTGTGCGCTCACCTTCTGCAAACCCACAGTAAGCGCTTCAATTTGCTTTTGCTGGCGCGCGATCGTCGCTTCCTGTTCCTCGTTCTTGCGGTGCTCCTTTAGGAACTCGTTAAGTAACATCGCATTCACCGCTTCGTAACGGACAGTGTAGATCTCGCCGTTGTCATCGCGCACCACCAGGTCCGGGTTCACCTTGGCCACTTCCTCGGCGATCAAACCAAATTGCGGGGTGCCTGTACTGTCGCTCTTGTACTGAAATGTGACAGGCTTGAGTCCCAGAATGGCTTCGCTGGTTTGATCCATCGGTTTAATCTCGTGTTTAAACCGCAGCGAAGAACTAGTCGTGCCAAGCTGGCCGGCGGAGTCTATCAGGACTGGTATGGCGTTTGCATTTACGGTTGTCTTCCCACGGATGCCGGCGATAAAGGTTTTTGTCTGGCTCGCGCCGATGCGGATGGTGGTGGTCTCAGCTGCAACACCATTGTTGCCGATATCGATGTTGCTGCTGCCGGTGGTGAGATTGATGCCGGCATTGGAGCCCAACCCGATGTTATTTGAGCCGGTGTTATTCAAGAGCGCTCGATAACCTTCGCCGGTGTTGCCCGTGCCGGAACTGCTAAAATAGAGTGCCTTAAAACCGCTGGCTGTATTTTGGGCCCCGGTATTGCTATAGAGCGCGCCAAAACCGGTGGCGGTGTTGTTGATACCAGTGGTGTTGCTATAAAGCGCACTAGCGCCGTAGGCGGTGTTGTTGCTCACGGTGTTGTTCCGGAGAGCGCTGACTCCGTTGGCCGTGTTGAAGCTGCCGGTTGTGTTGCTAGAGAGCGCACCAGCACCGTTGGCCGTGTTGTCGTGGCCGCTTGTGTTGTTTTGGAGCGCAATAACCCCGTTGGCCGTGTTGCTGCTGCCGGTGGTGTTGCTCAAGAGCGCATCAGTACCGGTGGCCGTGTTATCGTCGCCCGTGTTGTTTAGGAGTGCAAGATAACCAATGGCGGTGTTGAAGCTGCCGGTTGTGGTGTGAAAGAGCGCTTCAAAACCGATGGCGGTGTTGGCGGTGCCTTGGGTGAGAAAGAAGAGCGCATCCTGACCCTCAGCGGTGTTTTCGCCAGGATATCCTCCGTCCGGTACCGGCGGCCCAACCGCTCGAGCCATCGGCGAGAGCGCAAGTGATGTGACAGCAAGAGCGATGAGAAGGAAACCGCGTATAATCCAGATTGGCTGGACACGCGGTAAACCAAGCCGCAAAGGCGACCGACCGATTGAGTTTCTTAAGTGTAGAGTTGTCATATGTTTTGTTTTCATTTTTTATTGAGGATTGGATTGTTGAACTGCATTAACTGCAATCCAGTTCCGCGCGGAACCGGGAACCATCCTCACGAGGCGCTAGCAGCCTCACTTCAGCTGACTCGGGGCTCCAGTTGGATCTGGAGATCGCGCTAAGCGGTGTCCCAGCGAAGGTCCAGCCCCACGGGCTTCTTCAGTCCGGCCAAAGATGCGTTGAAACGTCGGATGACGTAACCGAGGAGGTTTCTACGTGATCCGCGTCAACAAGTCAAGCTCTTTTTTCGGATTTCGTAACGCAGTTTTTACTGATGATTGTCGACTATTTGCGGTGCAGATCTGTTCACTTCGAGCTGCGCGCTCACTTTCTGGATTTGCGCTGCCTGCTCTTTCACGGTTACAGTGAGAACCTCCATCCCCTTCTGCTGCTGCGCAATGATTGCTTCCTGCTTTGCCACAGCAGTTTTTAACTGAGTGACAGTTGCCTCTTGTTCCTCGCCTTTGCGATGTTCTTTGAGGAATTCGTTGAGCAACATCGCGTTGACCGCCTCATAGCGCACAGTGTAGATCTCACCGTTTTGGTCGCGCACTACCAGGTCCGGGTTCACCTTGGCTACTTCCTCGGCGATCAAACCGAACTGCCGCGTACGTGTGCCATCGCTCTTGTAATGAAACGTCACTGGCTTAAGCGAGAGAATGGCTTCGCTGGCCTGATCCATCGGTTTAATCTCCTTCTTGAATCGCTTTGAGGAGCTCATCGTGCCGAGCTGGCCAGCGGAGTCTATCACCACTGGCACGGCATTGGCGTTTGCCGTGGTAACGCCACGAATCCCAGCGATAAAGGCGCGGGTCTGGTTTGCTGCCCTGCCGATGCGCATGGTATTGGCCTCTCCCGCAACACCACTGTTGCCGATATCGATATTTTGATTGCCGGTAGTAAGATTCAAGCCGGCGTTGACGCCCAATCCGGTATTATCTGAGCCGGTGTTGTTTTGGAGCGCCTGATAACCCTCGGCCGTGTTGCTGCCGCCAATGGTGTTGCTGTAGAGCGCGTAATAACCGTTGGCCGTGTTGTGGTAGCCAGTTGTGTTGCTATAGAGCGCACTAAAACCGTTGGCCGTGTTGACACTGCCCTTCGTGTTGCTAGCGAGCGCATTAAAACCAGTGGCCGTGTTCCGGGCGCCGGTGTTGTTGCTAAAGAGCGCATTCAAGCCATTGGCTGTGTTGTCGAAGCCGGTGGTGTTGCTTTGGAGCGCACTAACACCGGTCGCCGTGTTCTCGTTGCCGGTGGTGTTGAATTCGAGCGCACCACCACCGGTGGCCGTGTTCTCGGAGCCGGAGGTGTTGCTTTGGAGCGCACTAACACCGGTGGCCGTGTTTAAGCTGCCGGTGGTGTTGCTTTGGAGCGCACTAACACCGGTGGCCGTGTTGTTGCCGCCGGTGGTGTTGCTTTGGAGCGCACTAACACCGGTGGCCGTGTTTAAGCCGCCGGAGGTG
>WNFQ01001433.1_pt1 | contig 17163 bp, 14 predicted proteins | sample 5400171 | NCBI WGS metagenome assembly WNFQ01 (sample SAMN13153356, study PRJNA577476) | soil metagenome | isolation source: 20 cm soil under Madrone tree | place: USA:California | collected 2016-06-14 | reverse complement strand
GGCGGAAAGCAGGTGCACGGCAAGGCCGTTGGAGTCTTTCCCCTTCCCGAGTGCCCGAAACTGGCTCTCGATCCAGGCCAGGTGTTGAGCGAAGATCTCGGTCGCTCTGGTGGCGACCGAGCCGCCCGCCTTGTGGAGCTCGGAGCAAAACGTCCCGACCGCGCAGCCGCGCTGCGCCAAGAAATCCTTGTTCTCGAAGACGGCTTCGACGCAGGCGCAAAGCCGATCCTTGGGCGATCCAGCTTCGCTCCATTGCTGCCGCTGCGCGGACAGCTGCGCCAGCCTCTGCTCGACGATCGCCTCGCCAATCTCGTCCTTGGTCTTAAAGTAATAATAGACGTTGCCCAGAGGAACCTCGGCTTCGCGCGCGATGTCGGCCAGCGAGGTGGCGCCGAACCCGTTCTGGTACGCCAAGCCCACTGCCGCACTAACCAGCCGCGATCGGCTATCGATATGTGTCCTGGCCATGCACACTAGTCCGTCAAGTAACTTGGATATGATGGGGTGGGCAAACCTGTCAAGCCCTCAGGCTTGCTTTTGGCCAGCCGCGGTCCTCTAATCCTGACGTACCCGGTAGGGCGGTCCCCGCTCTATTGAAGCACATCTGATCGCAATGCTTACTTCTGTGTTCCAAGCATACGATCGACCGATCGGCTCATTTGTCTCAAAATGAATCCAGGCGCCACACGGCTCATCGTTTTGAGCTGATTCGCCTGTCCCGGACGAATTTCAAACCGATCGGTTTGCATTCCTTCGACGGCGACTTTAACCATGTCTTCCACCTTCATGATAGAAACACCTTTCATGTTTTCAAAATCAAAGTCACCCAAGAGTTCGGTTTGTGTCGCCGGCGGTGCTAGCTCAAATACCTTCACTTTGGTGTTTTTCAGTTGCACACGAAGAGACTCGGTGAACGAATGCAGACCGGCCTTGGTCGCGCAATAAACCGGTGAGATGGGCAATGGAACAAATGCCAGTCCCGATGAAACGTTCATGATTGCGGCTTTTGATTTTGTTTTCAAATGTGGCAGGAATTGTTTCACCATGCGAATCGGCCCACTCAAATTGATTTCAATCTCTCGAGTGATGTCTTCGAGGCTTCCAGCTTTGTCGTGAACATTGATCTCACGCATGATGCCGGCGTTGTTGATCAAAATGTTGAGCTCGGGAAATTGGTTGGTGACCTCTTCGTAAAGAGTGGCGATCGCTTTCGGATCGGAAACGTCGCTTCGAAAGGTGTGAACGTTTGGAAAGGCCGCTTTCGCACGATCCATCTTAGCTTGATCGCGGCCCGTGATAAGAATCTTGTTACCGAGTGCCGTGAGTTGTTTGGTGAGTTCGTAACCGATGCCGTTGGCGCCGCCGGTGATCAAAATCGTATTGCTCGTGAGTTTCATAATTTGAGCTCACTCGGTCGCAACCGACGGAAAGGCGGATAGTCGGTATAGCCGCGCGGTCCCGACACGTAGACGGTTTTCCAGTCGACGTCGGCAAGCGGAGCACCGGTCGCGAGCCGCTCAACTAGGTCGGCATTGGCGCTGTAGGGTCGTCCGACCGCGACCGAGTCCGCAAACCCCTCGGCGATCAGGCGATTGCCTCGTTCGGCGGTCGTACCGAGGTTAGCGATAAGCTTGCCGCGAAAAATGGGTCGCAAGTGGAGGAACATGCCGAGGCATATGTCAGGTGACTGACTATGATGACTGAGATATGCGAGCCTGTCAAGCCTTGGGTGCCATCGTCATCTCGGCTTGGCGCACCAAAGTCGGATTGCGCCCCATGGCCCACCCACCGCCCGACAGTCGCTTCTTCGGCCGTCCCTAAATGACCTGCCCCGCCCGTATCGAAGAGCTCTCCAAAGCAATGGGAGACATCAACGAGGTGGTCGCCGCAATCGCGATAGCCTCGACCCTGATCGGCCGATTCATTGCGGGCCGGACTATTGATCGTTCAGGAACGGGTCCTTGCCGAAGGCAAGGTCCGGCAGCCAGGTGGAAAGTATGGGCACGTAGGTGATGAGCAGCAGGAACACCACCAGGATCGCCAGCCAGGGCAGGGCCGCCTTGGTGACGTCCCAGAGCGATTGCTTGGTGACGCCGGCGGCGACGAACAGGTTCAGCCCGACCGGCGGGTGCACGAGGCCGATCTCCATGTTCACCGTCATCAGCACGCCCAGGTGGATCGGGTTGATCCCCAGTTGCCGGGCGATCGGAAACACGATCGGCGCGAAGATCAGGACGATCGAGGTGGGCTCCATGAAGTTGCCCGCGACCAGCATCGCGATATTGATCGTCAGCAGGAACATCCACGGCTGCACGTGGCCGCTGGCCATCGTCTCGGTCAGGGTCTGCGGGATCTGCAGGGAAGTCAGGACGTAGGCGAAGAGGCCGGCGTTGCTGATGATGAACATCAGCATCACGATGACGCGGCTGCTGTTGAGCAGCACGCCAAAGAGGTCCTTGAGCTTGAGGTCCCGGTAGATGAACACCGCAACGACGAAGGCATAGACCGCGGAAACCGCGGCGGCCTCGGTCGGCGTGAATGCCCCGACATAGATGCCGCCCAGGACGATCACCACGAGCAGCAGGCCCCAGATGGCGTTGAGCGCGCTGCGACCGAGCTTGCGCCAGCCGCCCCATGGGACGCGCGGGACGTCGAGGCGGTACGACGAGACATAGATCGCCACCATCAGCATGGTGGCGAGGATGAAGCCCGGAACGATGCCGGCCACGAACAGCCGTCCGACGGATTGCTCCGTGGCCGCGGCATACACGACCATCACGATGGACGGGGGCAGCAGGATCCCGAGGGTGCCGGCATTGATGACGACGCCGGTCGCGTACTTGAGCGAGTAGCCGTTGTGCACCATGCCGGCGATCGCGATCGATCCGACGGCGATCACCGTCGCGGGGCTGGACCCGGAGATCGAGGCGAACAGCATGCAGGCGACCACGGCCGCCAGCGCAAGGCCGCCGTGAAAATGCCCCACGGCGGCGTTGGCGAAGTCGATCAAGCGCCGCGCCACGCCGCCGGTCGTCAGGAAGGTCCCGGCGAGGATGAAGAACGGGACCGCCAGCAACTCGTACTTCTGCGTGGCCTGGAAGAACTTCAGGGCCAGCGCCGCCAGGGACTCCTGGCCGAACAGCAGCAGCGTGAGGACACTGGTGAGCCCGAGCGCCATGGCGATCGGCACGCCGATCAGCATGGTGAAGAGCAGCATGATGAACAGGAAGGCGACGCTCACGGCGGCGTTTCCCGGGCGGGCGGGGCCGGCCCGCGTGCATGGCCGTGCGCATCGCCCAGGCTGTCGCGCTGACCGCGCAGCACCTCCACGGTGACCTGCACCAGCCGCAGGCCCAGCAGCGAGAAGCCGGCCGGCAGCATGCACATGAGCACCCAGCGCTTGACCGGCAGGTCGCGCGCATTGCTGCCCAGGTCGTGCAGGCGCGCGACCAGCTCGAAAGCCCCCCAGATCATCAGCGTCACGTACGTGAAGCACAGCGCGATCGCCAGCAGCGTCGCAGCGCGCTTCCAGGGGCGCGTCAGCGTGTTGACGAAGGCGTCGACGTTCATGTGCGCGTGCTGGCGCATGGCGAACGAGACGCCCACCATCAGCAGGCCGCCGAACATGTACGTGGTCGCCTCCAGGGACCAGACCCACCCGGCATTGAACCCGTAGCGGGTGATCACCTGGGAGAAGGTCATCAGGACCATGCCGACCAGCAGCACGGCGATCAGGATCTCCTCCAGCCGCGCCAGGCCCCGGTTCAGCGCGGCGAACACGATGTTGACCTGCCCCGCTCGCCTACCTGTTCGCCGCCCGCGCCGCCTTGATGAGGTCGGCGCCGATATCCCCTTCGAACTGCTTCCACACCGGCGCCATGGCGGTGCGCCACGCGTCGCGCTGTTCCGGGGTCAGGGTGTGGACGGTGGTCTTGCCGCTCGCAATGACCTTGTCGCGGTCCGAGAGGATGCTCGTCTCCGCGGTGCTGTCGTTGTACTGGGTGGCGTCCCGCAGCGCCTGCTCCAGCCCGGCGCGGATGTCCGGGGGCAGGCCGTTCCACCAGCTCTTGTTGACGGTGACCATGTAGTCGATCACCCCGTGGTTCGTCTCGGTGATGTGCTTCTGCGCCTCGAAGAACTTCAGGCGGTAGATGTTGGACCAGGTGTTCTCCTGGCCGTCGATCACGCCGTTCAGGAGCGCCTGGTAGACCTCGCCCAGCGCCATCTTCTGGGGATTGGCCTTGAGTGCGCGAAACTGGGCCTCGAGTAGATCGGACTCCTGGATGCGGAACTTCAGGCCGGCGGCGTCCTGCGGCACGATCAGCGGCTTGTTCGCCGTGAACTGCTTCATGCCGCTGTGCCAGTAGGCCAGCCCCAGCAGCCCCTTGGGCTCGACCTCCCGCAGCAGGGCCTGGCCGTCGGGGGACTTCTGGAAGCGCTCCACCGCGGCCATGTCCTTGAACAGGAACGGCAGGTCGAAGAGCTGCAGCTTCTTCGTCAGCCGGTCGAACTTCGACAGCGACAGGGCGATCATCTGGATATTTCCGGTCGCCAGCGCCTCGAGCGACTCGTCGTCGCCCATCAGCTGCGAGTTGGGGTAGACCTCGACCTCGACCTTGCCTGCCAGCAGTTCCTCGGCGCGCTGCTTGAACTTCAGCGCCGCCATGCCCTTCGGGGACTTCTCCGATACGACGTGCGGAAACTTGATGATGATCGGCTTGTTCGCCTGCGCCGGACCGTAGGCCATCACGGCTGCGCACAAGATCAGCGCTAGTACTGGCTTCATGGTTGCTCTCGTCTCTGGTTTATGGTTCGCATCGACCCGGATCAACTCAGGCCGTCGTCGACCGCGACATTCTCCGGCTCGAGCTCCACACCCGAGGCGCGCGCCTGCATCAACAGCAGCGTCGAGAAGTCCTGTTCCGTGAATCCGTTGCCCATCTGCGCCTGGATCAGATCGCGCGTCACCGACGCGAGCGGCATCGGGACCTCGAAGCGCCTCGCCGCCTCCAGACCCAGGTCCATGTCCTTGCGCAGCAGATAGGGCGTGAACGTGACCTTGAAGTCCAGGTTCACGAACGCCGGCGTCTTGTAGCGGCTGAAGATCGAGCCCAGGACGCTGTTGTTCATGAAGTCGAGAAACGCGCTGCGCGGCAGACCCGCCTTCTCGGCGAGCACGGTGATCTCCGCCAGCGACTGCGTGACGACGCCCAGGAACACGTTGTGGCAGATCTTCGCGATCCGGGCCAGCTCCCCCTCGTCGACGTAGCTCACGCCAGCGGGCCCGAAGATCCGCAGGAAGGGTTCGCACTCCTCGAAGACCTTGCGCGGACCGGAACTGACGACGGAGAGCTTGCCTGCCTTGATCACCTTGGCGTTTCCGGAAACCGGCGCCGCGAGAAAGGCGATGCCCTTCGCGGCGAGCGCCGCGCGGATCGCGACGGAGGCTTCGATCGAGATCGACGAGCAGTCGACCACGATGCGCGGCTGCAGCCCGGGCGTGCCGAGCAGGCCCCCCGGGCCGGACAGGACCTCGCCGAGGTCATCGGAGGTCGAGACCATCGTGAAGACGATCTCGCAGCCTGCCAGTTCGGAGAGGCGGTCGGCAACCTTCACCCCATGGGCGCCGAGCGGCTCCGCCTTGGCCCGCGTGCGGTTCCAGGCCAGCACGTTGCAGCCGGCACGGCCCAGACGCGCTGCCATCTCATAGCCCATGCGCCCGGTTCCGATCCACCCGAGTTTCGTGCCGGTTCCCGCCGCTTTGCTCATTTCGTGAATTCCTTTTCAGTTCAATTCCGCCAGCCAGTCGCGCTCCTCGAGCTCCTGCTTCAGACGCCGCAGGAATGCCGCGGAGTAGGCGCCGTCGAAGGCGCGATGATCGAAGGACTGCGCCAGGATCCCGATGGGCCGCACCACGATCGCATCCCCGTCCGGCCCCTCGATCACGACGGGCTTCTTGTGAACGCCGTCGATGGACAGAATCGCGGCCTGGGGCTGGTTGATGATCGGCGCGGTGATCAGCGTCCCGAAGGAGCCGGAGTTGGAGATGGTGTAGGTCCCGCCCTTGAGCTCGTCGGCCGACAGGCTGCCGGCGCGGGCGCCTGCCACCAGCGCCGCGATCTGCACCGCCAGAGCGCGCAGGTCGCGCCGGTTCGCGTCGCGCAGCACGGGGGCCAGCAGGCCCTCGAAGGCCAGGTCCACGGCGATGCCGAGGTGGACGCGCCGGTGGACGATCAGCTCGTCGTTGTCGAAGCTGGAATTGACGTACGGAAACTCGGCGATCGCCTCGCACACGGCGGCGCAGACGAAGGGCAGGTAGGTCAGCGCGAAGCCGTTCTGTTCCTTCCAACCCGCGCCGCGTGCCCTGCGCGCCTGCTCCACCTTGTGGAAGTCCACCTCGATGGCCTGCAGCGTGTGGGGGCTGGTGGCCACCGAACGCACCATGTGCGCTGCCGTCGCGCGGCGCACCTTGTTGAGCGGGACCACGCGGTCATCCGGGCCGGCGACCGGCGCCGGCGCCGGTGCGATCCCGGCGGCGCTTCGCCCGGGAGCGGGGGCCGGCGTAGCGGTGCCGCCGCCCGAGGCCATCGCGGCGAGCACATCCTCGCGCGTGATGCGCCCGTCGCGCCCCGTACCCTGGATCTGCTCGGGCCGCAGCCCCGATTCGCCCATGAGCCGGCGCACCACCGGGGAGAGCTTCGCCGAGGCGTTGCGCGCCAGCGGGGCCGATGCCGCGGCCGGGATGGCCGCACTGGCCGCGGCGACGGGCGGCGTAGCTTTGGCCGGCTCGGCGGCCGGGGACTTTGGCGCCGCACCGGCGGCGGTCTCCACGACCGCCAGGCGTGTTCCGACCTTGACGGTGGTGCCGGCCGGAACCAGTATCTCGCGGACTGTTCCGGCCACCGGCGACGCAATCTCCATGGTGACCTTCTCGGTCTCGACTTCGAAGAGCGACTCGTCAGCGGCGACCGGGTCGCCCGGTTTCTTGTGCCAGAGGGCGACCGTCCCCTCGACAACGGTCTCCCCCAGTTGCGGCATGATGATGTCCATCGCCTCGTCCCCGGTCACCAGCTGGCCGCGATGTACTTCGTTTCCAGGTACTCGAGCAGCCCCTCGTGGGCGCCTTCGCGCCCGACGCCGCTCTGCTTCCATCCGCCGAACGGCGCGGCCGGGTCGGATACCATGCCCCGGTTGATGCCGACCATTCCGGATTCGATGCGCTCGGCAACCGCCAGCGCCTTGGCCAGGTCGCGCGTATGCACGAAGGACACCAGCCCGAACTCGGTGTCGTTGGCCAGCGCCACTGCCTCGTCAACCGAATCGAAGCTCGCGATCGGTGCCACCGGCCCGAAGATCTCCTCGTGGAAGGCGCGCGCGCCGGTCGGCAGGCCGGCGATCACGGTGGGTTCGTAGAAGAATCCGGCGCGCGCCGGCGCCTTGCCGCCGGCGAGCACGCGGCCGCCGCGATCCCGTGCGTCGGCAACGAGCTCGGCGACCTTGTCGCGTGTGGCCGCATTGACCAGGGGCCCCATCTGCACGCCGTCGTCGAGCCCCGGCCCGATCTTCACGGTGGCCATCGCCCAGGCGAAGCGGCGCGCGAATTCCTCCGCCACCGGTGTCTGCACGTAGAAGCGGTTGGCCGCGGTGCACGATTCGCCGCCGTTGCGCAGCTTGGCGACCATCGCGCTGGCGACGGCAACGTCGAGGTCCGCGTCGGCGAACACCAGGAAGGGTGCATTGCCGCCCAGCTCCATCGAGCACTTCACGATCCCTTCGGCCGCCTGGGCCAGGAGCACCCGGCCGATCTGCGTCGAGCCCGTGAACGACAGCTTGCGCACCCGCGGGTCGCGCAGCATCGCGGCGACGATCTTCGAGGAGCGCCGCGAGGGCACGACATTGACCACGCCGGGGGGCACGCCCGCTTCCTCGAACACCGAGGCCATGGCCAGCGCGGTCAGCGGCGTTTCCTTGGCAGGCTTGAGCACGACGGTGCAGCCGGCCGCCAGTGCCGGGCCGATCTTGCGCGTGGCCATCGCAGCCGGGAAATTCCAGGGTGTGATGAAGACGCACACGCCGACGGGCTGGCGCAGGATGATCATGCGGTTGGCGCCCGACGGTGCCGTGCCGATCTCTCCCTGAGCGCGCACGGCCTCTTCCGAGTACCAGCGCAGGAATTCGGCCGCGTAGGTCGCCTCCCCGCGTGCCTCGGCCAGCGCCTTGCCGCTTTCGAGCGTGATCAGGCGGGCGATGGCGTCGCGGTGGCGGATGATCAGTTCGAAGGCGCGCCGCAGGATCTCGGCGCGCTCGCGCGGCGGCCGCGCCGCCCAGGCCGGCCCCGCGGCGGCGGCGGCGTCGACGGCATCCAGGGCGTCGCTCTCGCCGGCGTCGGCGACCTCCGCGATGGTCTGCTCGGTCGCCGGGTCGATCACGCTGAGCCGGGCGCCGTCGTGCGCCGGGCGCCAGACCCCGCGGATGTACAGGCCCTTGAGGACCGCCGCGAGGCTATAGCCCATGGGCGCTCCGGGGACGGAAGTCGGCGGCGCGCAGCACCTCCTCGACGATGCGCTGCACCGACGGGACGACGGCATCCTCGAGGGCGTCGGCCGCGGGCAGTGGAATGTGGGGCGTGGTGATCCGCACCACGGGCTGGTCGAGGTCGTAGAAGCACTCCTCGGTGACGATCGAGGATATCTCGGCGCCCCATCCGCACAGGCGCGGATTTTCCTCGACCGTGAACAGGCGCCCGGTGCGGATGGTCTCGGCCAGCACGGTCTGGGTATCCAGCGGCACCAGCGAGCGCAGGTCGATCACCGTGGCCGCAATGCGGTGTTGCGCGGCCAGTATCTGCGCCGCCTGGAGCGCACGGGGCACCATCGCGGCCAGCGCGACGATGGTGATGTCGCCGCCGCGGCGCAATACCTTGGCGCTGCCCAGCGGCTCGACGTGTTCGCCGTCGGGCACCTCCCCCTTCATCGCGTACAGCGACTTGTGCTCGAAGAAGAGCACCGGATCCGGGTCGCGGATGGCCGCCGCCAGCAGGCCCTTGACGTCCGCCGGGTTCGACGGGGCCACGACCTTGATGCCCGGGATCGCCATGGCCCAGTTCTCGACGCTCTGAGAATGCTGCGCGCCGAAGCGGGACCCCGCGCCGTTGGCGGTGCGGATGACCAGCGGCATCGTGAACTGCCCGTTGGTCATGTAGCGCATCTTGGGAATCTCGTTGGCGACGTAGTCCCAGCAGCACGCGAGGAAGTCCGAGAACATGATTTCCGCGATGGGCCGCAGGCCGGTCATGGCCGCGCCCATCGCCGCGCCCAGGATCGCCAGCTCCGAGATCGGCGTGTCGCGCACGCGGCGCGGGCCGAACCGGTCCAGCAATCCGACCGTTGTCTTGAATACCCCGCCGGCCCCGGCAATGTCCTCGCCGAGGAACACCACGCGTTCGTCGCGTTCCATCTCCTGGGCGATGGCCGCCGCGACGGCGTCGCGATAGCTCAGTTCCGCCATGCTGTTCCTCCATCGGCCCAGAGATCGGTAAACGCGGTGGCAATGGCCGGTGCCGGGGAGGCCTTGCAGGTCTCGGTGGCCTGCTCGACCTGCGCCATGACGGCGCGCTCGATCGCCTCGAGCGTTGCCTCGGGCACGCCATCGGCGAGCAGGCGCCGCCGGTAGGTGGGCAGCGGATCGCGCTCCAGCCAGGCCTGCAGCTCCTGCGGCGGCCGGTATTTGGCCGGGTCGGCGCGCGAGTGCCCGCTGTGCCGGTAGGTCTTGCATTCGACGATCGACGGGCCTTCGCCGTCGCGCGCCCGGCCCAGCACCTCGAGCGCGGTGCGATACACGGCCTCGACATCGTTGCCGTCGACGATGATGGGCGGCAGGCCATAGGCCCCGGCCCGGTCGGCGGCGGGGTGCTCGACCGCGGTCACGCTGCGGATCGGCGTGTACTCCATGTAGAGGTTGTTCTCGCACACGAAGACGACGGGCAGCTTCCACACGGCCGCCAGGTTGACCGCTTCGTGGAACGCCCCGATGTTGGTGGTTCCGTCGCCGAAGAAGGCGACCGCAGCCTGGCGCGTGCCGCGGTACTGTGCCGACCAGGCCGCGCCAGCGGCGATCGGCAGGTGGCTGCCGACGATCGCGTACGAGCCCATCACGCCATGCTCGACGCTCGTCAGGTGCATGGAGCCGCCCTTGCCCGCGAGCAGCCCGCACTCGCGCCCCATCAGTTCACCGAGCACGCCGGTCATCGAGGCGCCACGCGCCAGCGTGTGGTGGTGCCCGCGGTAGGTGCAGAACGTGTAGTCGTCCTTCTGCATTGCGTACCCGAAGCCGGCGGCGACCGCCTCCTGGCCCAGCGCCAGGTGGCTGGTGCCCTTGATCAGGTTCTGAAGGAAGAGGTCGTACGCGCGCTTCTCCGTGTAGCGCAACTCGACCAGCAGCCGGTAGAGCGCGAGGCGGGTTTCCGGGGGGAGGGCCGCTTGCGGCGCCTTGCGGGTGTTCTCACTCATGGGTTTCTTGCCTTCTCCAGACATCGACGCAAGGGCCAGGGGCATCGGTGCGCACGCCCGCGGCAGGCGCACGGCGGCGGGCCAGGCCTCAGTAGCGGTTGGCGATGGGCAGTTCCTGCGCGGGGAACAGGCTGATGACCTGCGCGCCGCGCGGCGTAACGACGATTTCCTCCTCGATCCGTGCCGCCGATACGCCGTCGGTCGCGGGACAGTAGGTTTCCACCGCGAAGACCATGCCGGCGGTGAGTTCCATGGGGTCGTCCAGCGAGGTCAGCCGCGAGATGATGGGCCGCTCGTGCAGGCCCAGCCCCAGGCCGTGGCAGAAATTCAGGCCGAAGGCCGCCATCTCGGTCTCGAAGCCGATCTCGTCGCAGCTCGGGAACGCCTGCGCGATCTTGTCGGTCGTCACGCCGGGACGTATCAGTTCGATGGCGCGGTCCATCCACTCGCGCGCCCGCTGGTAGGCGGTGACCTGCGGCTCGGACGCGCGCCCGACGCTGAAGGTGCGGTAGTAGCAGGTGCGATAGCCCATGAACGACTGGATGATGTCGAAGAAGGCCTGGTCGCCGGGACGGATCAGCCGGTCGGTGAAGTTGTGCGGGTGCGGGCAGCAGCGCTCGCCGGAAATGGCATTGATGGACTCGACGCAGTCCGAGCCCATTTCATAGAGACGCTTGTTGGCCAGTGCGACCACCTGGTTTTCGCGCACGCCCGGCTTGAGCGCCTCGTAGATATCCTGGTAGACGCCGTCGACCATCGAGGCGGCCATGTTGAGCAGGGTGATCTCGTCGCTGCTCTTGAGCTGCCGCGCCTCCAGCATGACCTGCTGGCTGTCGCGCACCTCGATGCCCACCCTCTGCAACGCGAACATCATGGGCGGCTCGATGACGTCGACGCCCAGCGGTGTGTCGGCAACGCCTTCGGCCTGCAGGATGGATTTGATCTCCTCGGCGGCGCGGCTGAAGAGGCCGGCGTCCGAATGCACCGCGCCGCGCAGGCCCAGCAGCCCCGCCCGGCAGTGGTCCTGGTGCAGCCAGGGGGCGTGCAGCCGGTGGTGCCTGGCCGCGGAGCCGAAGTCCCAGACATACGGGTCGCCGTTGCCGGTGAGCAGCGAGTAGCGCGTCAGCTTGTCGCGGGCCCACTCGCCGATGACCGTGCTCGTCGTGTAGCGGATGTTGTGCTGGTCGAAGCTCAGCAGCGCGCCCAGATCCGAGCGGGCGAGCGCCTGGCGCACGCGCGCCAGGCGGTAGGCGTGCAGGCGGCGGAAATTCACGCGCTCTTCGAAATCGACCTGCATCTGGCCGGGCGCCTGAATCGGGCGGTCCCAGCGGTGGTGCGGATCGATGTCGCCGGGCAGGATGATCTTCGGGTCGCGGCTGGCGCTGCCGGCGCAGAGCTCATCGTGACCGTGCTGATGGTCGTGCCCGCGGTGGTCGTGCTCGTGGGTCATTGCAGCTGCCCTCGGCTAAAGCCGCGGTCCGTGGTCCGGCGCCGGCGGCGAAATCACGGCGATCCATCCCGCGAACGGGCTGGCCGGCTTGCGGAAATGCGTTGCAAAGAGCTATGCAAACGGCTGCACGCCGATAGCCATACTAAGTCGGGCGCAAAGAGCTGTCAACGATTGACCGGGTGCCCGGCGAGGCGCACCGTTTGCGGCGCCAGGAGGAGCGGGTGGCTACAATATCCGTGCAATGAAAAGGCCAGCGCGCACGAAGCCAGCCTCGCGGGTGACGATCCGCGACGTCGCGGCGCATGCGCACGTCAACATCTCCACGGTCTCGCGCGCGCTCAATCCGGAGGCGCGTCACCTCATCAGCGACGAGGCGGTGGTGCGGGTCATTGAGTCGGCGCGGGCGGTGGGCTATCGCCCGAACAAGCTGGCGTCCGCGCTGACCAGCGGGCGCTCGCATGTCGTCGGCATCCTGCTGCCGGACATCGAGAACGCGGTCTTCCCGCCCATCATCCGGGGGATCGAGGAGCGCCTGGCGGCCGAGGGCTACGCGGCGCTGATTGCCAATGCCGCGGGCAGCGCGGCCGACCGCGAGCGCGTGCTCGAGCAGATGTTCGAGCGCCAGGTCGACGGGTTGGTGGTGGCCACCGCCAGCCGGGACGACCAGGTCGTGCGCCGCTGCATCCTCGAGCACGTCCCCGTCGTGCTGGTAAACCGTTCCGAGGATCACCGGCTCGCGCCGGAGGTCGTGAACGACGACTTCTATTCGATGCAGATGGCCGTCGACCACCTGGTGGGCTTGGGCCACCGCAAGATCGGCCACGTGGCGGGGCCCAACAACCTTGCCACCGGCTTCGCGCGCTCGCAGGGTTTCCAGCTGGCGGCGCAGCGCAACCGTATCGCGAACAGCCACATGGTGGAGGCGGCCGAATTCACGCGCGGGGCGGGCCGCGTCGCGTGCGCCGAACTGCTCAAACGCTACCGCTCCATCACGGCCATCGTGGCGGCCAACGACTTGATCGCGCTGGGCTGCTACGACTGCCTGGCGGCGCTCGGGCTGCGCTGCCCGCAGGACGTGTCCATCGTCGGTCACAACGACATTCCCCTGGTCGACATGGTGAATCCGCCGCTGACCACAGTGCGCATCCAGCACCGCGAGATGGGCCGCAAGGCCGCGCAGCTGCTGCTGGAGCGCTTCGCGGCACCCGACACCAAGCCCGTGCGCGTAACCCTCGCGCCCGAGCTGATGGTGCGCGGATCCACCGCCGCACCCCCCCGCGGCTCGCGCCAAGAAGGCTGACACGGTCTTTCCCGGCGTCCCGGCGGGCTGCATGCCGCAGCGCGCAGACGGCAGGCGTGTGCGCGGTCGCAATCGCGCCGCAACATCGCAATTCCTTGACAGCATCGAGTTTCGCAACGAATATGCAACCGCTTGCAGGTTATTTGCGGTCCGCGCTGCGTGTCCATTGAGAAAACCCGGTCGTCGAAGCCGGACGTCGTGGCGTGGACTCCGCTTTTTTGGGTTCACTTCATGCAGCCGACTGCATTGACGTCCGCCGCAGCGAGGGTGCGTGTGCCTGGGCGGGAATTCCTGCGGCGGCATGCGCCGCACCTGTTCAGCCGAGGCCGGTAAAGAAGTACGCATCGACCCGATCGAGGTCGGTCGAAGACGTTCAAAAAACGAGCGGCGAGGAGGCAGTATGCGCGAAGTTCTAAGTCGAATGGCCGCAGTGGGGGCAGACCTGGGACGGAGGCTACGAGGGGGTGCGGTCACCTTCCTGGTGGGTGCGGCGTTCGGTTTCGGCAATCCGGCGGCGCGCGCCCAGGAGAGCCCCACGCCTTCCGTCACGAACCAGCCCGCCGCCCCGCCCGCGACCGCGCCGGCTGCCGCAACGCCGCCGGCAAGCGCCCCCGAGAACCAGACCGAAGAGATCGTCGTCACGGCGCGCAAGCGCAGGGAAAGCATCCAGGACATCCCGGCGTCGGTTGACGTGATTTCGGAATCGGTGATCAAGGAGGCTCACATCACCCAACTGGACGACATCGGCTCGAGGGTATCGAACCTGAACATCTTCGAGGCACACGACAACTCCCCGGCCGTCGTGATGCGCGGCGTGGGTTCCTTCGAACTGGTGCAGGGCGTCGGCTTCTACATGAACGACGTGCAGCTGTTCGAAGGCCAGACGGTGAGGCCAATGGATATTGCGCGCATCGAGGTCCTCAAGGGTCCGCAAGGCACCTTGTATGGCGGCAACAATATCGGCGGCGCGATCAAATATGTGACCAAGGACCCGACGTCGACCTGGCAGAACGAGGTGACGGGGGAAATCGGCAATCGAAAGACCTTGAATGCCGCGGCCGCGATCTCCGGCCCGCTTGCCGACAAGCTGGGCATGCGGCTCAGCGTCTATAACGACTACCAGCATGGCTACATCTGGGATACGTACCATAACGAGACCATCGGCGCGTCGCAGGAGCGAGGCGGGCGCCTGGTGTTCCTCGCAGAGCCCCAGGATGCGACCGAAGTTCGCCTTTCCTTCAACGCCGACAGTTACGACACGCAAAACGAGAATCTGCAATACAAGATCAACCAGTTCCCCGCGCCGCTTCAGCCGTACACCGCAGACACCTACCGGTCCTCGGTGGACGACTATTTCATTCCGTCGTTCATCCGCAAACTCTACTCGACGACGCTCGATGTTGAGCATCAGTTTGCAAACGGCATCAGCCTGACGTCGATCACCTCGCAGTTCTGGTCCTACAACCGCGGCATCACGGACTTTACGAAGAAGCCCAAGCCGCTCGATCTGCTGTTCCAGAATTTTGACCATCGGGTCTTGAGTCAGGAATTGCGCCTGGCGTCTGCGGCTCACTCGAACCTGGATTGGCTGGCAGGCGTATTCGTTCAGCGGCACACGACCGATATCACGAACAGCGACCTTAACTACAACGGAGATATCCCCGCGACGCCCACTACCTGTTGTGGACCAACTACGGATGGCACCCTACCCTACGACTACGATATCCAGAACAAAGTTCAAAAGAACTATGCCGTGTTCGGCGATGCCACCTATTACGCAGGCAACTGGCAGTACGAGCTCGGGCTGCGTGCCGAGCACTACACCAGCAACCTGCGCGCGAAAAATCAGCCGTCAGCAGCCACGCCAACCTTTATGGCGCCGAGCCTGCTTGTCCTGGGACCGCAGGATCTGAGCGGAGGCAAGCTCTCGCCGCGCGCGTCGATCCAGTACAAGCTGCTTGCTGGCACGAACATCTACGGCACGATCACGCGGGGCTTCCAGCCCGGTGATCTGTCGGAGCAGATCGGCGCCATCACCACGATCCGCCCGGAAACCGCGACCAGCTACGAATTGGGAGTGAAGTCGAGGCTGCCGCGCGGGGCCCAGCTCAATGCCGCCATCTTTCTCGTGGATTACAAGGATCGCTGGTATCAGAACCTGGTCGCCGTGGCGGGCCAATTCCAGGACATAACCACCAATGTCGGGCCCTCCCGGAACACCGGGATCGAAGTCGAATTCCTGCTGCCACTCGGGTCAGAATTCAAGCTGAACGGGGGCTTCGGAACCACGCGCGCCAGGTGGGGCAGTGCTCAGTACTTTGATCCACAGCTGACCGCGGCCGCGGCGGCCGCGGGCAACCCCCACAATGTTTTCCGCAATCTCGACGGCCTCACGGCGCCGTTTACGCCGGCGTATTCGGTCAATCTCGGCCTGGACTGGAACCGCGTACTGAGCAACGGCTACAAGGTCGGCGCGCGCCTGGATGGCTCGGCGATCGGGCAGTCGTATTGGAATCCGAACGACATTGCACGGCAAAAGGCCTATCAGCTGATGAACGCCGGCGCTCACCTCGATGCGGGCAATTGGACCTGGATCACACACGTGAGCAACCTGACGGGTACGCGCTTTAACACGATGTATTTCGATGCCACAGATGTCGGTGTCCCTGACAATCACAGCTTCGCCCGTATCAACCGGCCCCGGACCTTCGTTCTGAGCGGTACATATCGCTTCTGAGCGGATGGGGCAGAGGAGGCCGCACCAGCCCGCCTCCCCATGCTCGGGGGGACCGTTGGTGTAGTGCTACCGCTTTCGTACGGCGGCGTCGAGACCAGATCGCCGCGTTTGACGTCGAGCGTGACGTCAATGATCTCGGATGCGCCGCAATCCCCTTGGCGGATGCGACGCCGCAGCGCCTCGCCGAGCGCGACATCGACGCACCACCGCGCCGGTGACCAGACCCGAGCGGAGGTCTCCGGGATCAATGCCCTCGTCCTGATACAACGCGCGCACTAAATCGGGGACACGCTGAACCGATTGCATCCCTACGAGGCGGCCTTTACAGAAGTCAGGAGCGTTGTTCAAGAAGATGTCTTGGACGATTTTCCGAAAAATTTTCACGCTGGGACCTTTTAGATATCGCAAACGCGGGGTAGTCTACGTGTCCCGTGAAGGGGTGATGTCGTTGTTCCCGATACGAATCACGGTACGCGCAGAGCGAACGGGCACGCTTTTGGGCAAGTCCGCGCAGCGCGAATTGAGCATGACGGCGCGCAGCTCGATCGAGAGAAGAGTTCAGATTGTCCTGGGCGTTGGCTTGGTCTTGTTGTCCGGCCGTGGTCCTGCTCGATCTCAATCTGGCGCGCGTCGACGGGCTCGACGTGCTGGCGCGCGTCAGGGGCGATGGTGCCGATCGTCATCCTTACGTCCTCGGATGAACAGCGTTCGTGCGCAAGCCGCTCGAGTTCAGCGAATTTGCCCAGCCGGTCGCCCAGCTCGGCATTTACTGGGTCGCCGCCAACCAGATCGTGTGACAGGCCGCACGCATGACGTCAACGCTCAAGCTCCTGGTGCTCGAGGACGCCGAGGCGGATTTCCGGCTGATCGTGCGCCACCTGCGTCAGCGCGGGTTTGAGGCGGATTGCCAGCGCGTGGCCCGCCTTGGGGAATTGGATCGTGCGCTGACGTTCGACGATATCGACGCCGTGCTGGCGCACTACCACGTCCCCGGTCTGGAAATCCAGGACAGTCTGACTCGAATCCGGGCTGATGCGCTGGGACTGCGCCTGTTGTATCAGCCTCTGGTCGACCAACACACGGCGCGCATCAGCGGCTATCAATCAGTTGGGACGGTACATGGGTAATCTGAACTTACACGGCCAAGTGGAGCACCCGATGCATAGGG
>WNFQ01004051.1_pt1 | contig 17170 bp, 12 predicted proteins | sample 5400171 | NCBI WGS metagenome assembly WNFQ01 (sample SAMN13153356, study PRJNA577476) | soil metagenome | isolation source: 20 cm soil under Madrone tree | place: USA:California | collected 2016-06-14 | reverse complement strand
TGAGCAAGGTCCGCCGCGAGCGCCTCGGCCACATCGAGCTCGCTTCGCCCTGCTCGCACGTGTGGTTCTTCAAGGGACTGCCCAGCCGCATCGGCTATTTGCTGGACATTTCCATGCGCGATCTCGAGCGCATTCTTTATTTCGAAGCTTTCGTCGTCGTGGATCCCGGCGAGGTCGCCATTCTCCGCGAGCGCGAAGTCCTGCTCGAAGACAAATATCGCGAGCTGCAGAAGGAATACCCGGGCCAGTTCACCGCCAAGATGGGCGCGGAAGCCATCAAGGAGCTTCTCCGTCGCGTCGAAGTGGACAAACTGTCCGAAGAGCTCCGCGAAAAAATGAAAACCGATCCGTCGCTCCAGAAGCGGATCAAGTTCGCCAAGCGCCTCAAAGTGCTGGAGGCCTTCCGCAAGAGCGGCAACAAGCCGGAGTGGATGATCCTCGACGTGATTCCGGTTCTACCCCCGGAGTTGCGCCCGCTGGTGCCTTTGGACGGCGGCCGCTTCGCCACTTCCGATTTGAACGACCTGTATCGCCGCGTCATCAACCGCAACAACCGGTTGAAGAAGCTCATGGAGCTGCGCGCGCCGGACGTCATCGTGCGCAACGAAAAGCGCATGCTTCAGGAAGCCGTCGACGCCTTGTTTGACAACGGCCGCCGTGGCCGCGTTTTGCGCGGAACCAACAACCGCCCGCTCAAGTCCCTCAGCGATACGCTCAAGGGCAAGCAGGGGCGTTTCCGCCAGAACCTTCTCGGCAAGCGCGTGGACTACTCCGGCCGCTCCGTCATCGTCGTCGGCCCGGAACTCAAGCTCCACCAGTGCGGTCTGCCCAAGAAGATGGCGCTCGAGCTCTTCAAGCCGTTCATTTATCACAAGCTCGAAGCCCAGGGCCATTGCACCACCATCAAGCAAGCTAAGGAAATGGTCGAGCAACAGGAAGCCGTCGTTTGGGACATTCTCGAAGACGTCATCCGCGAACATCCGGTAATGCTCAACCGCGCCCCGACGCTTCACCGCCTCGGCATTCAAGCGTTCGAACCGGTGCTCGTCGAAGGCAAAGCCATCCGCATCCACCCGCTGGTCTGCACCGCGTTCAACGCGGACTTCGACGGCGACCAGATGGCCGTACACATCCCGCTTTCGCCCGAATCTCAGGTCGAAGCGTCCGTGCTCATGCTTAGTTCTCGCAATATCCTGTCGCCTGCTCACGGCTTGCCTCTGGCCGTGCCGTCGCAGGACATGGTCCTCGGCATCTACTATCTGACCAAGAACAAGCCCGGAGCCAAGGGCGAAGGCCGTGTTTTCGGCGCCACCGATGAAGTTGTCCTCGCGCTGGAAGCCGGCGAAGTCGAACTGCTCACCCCCATTCGTCTGCGCTACACCGGTGAAGTCATCGACCTCACCACCGCGTACGACAACCAGGACGTGCCGCACACCGTGCCCGTGAAGATGGAGCGCCAGTTCATTCAGACGACCGTGGGGCGCGTCATTTTCAATTCTCACTTGCCGGAAAAATTCCCTTATGTGAACGGACTTCTCAAAAAGAAGGGCGTTCAGCAGCTCGTCTATTACGCTTACTTGCGCTTTGGCCTCGAAGACACCGTCGTTCTGCTCGATCATTTGAAGGACCTGGGCTTCACCTACGCCACCAAGTCCGGCATTTCCATCGGCATCGACGACATGCTCATTCCGAGCGACAAATACAAGCTCGTGGAAAACGCCGAAAAGGAAGTCGTCAAGGTGCAGCAGCAATACCTCGACGGCGCCATCACCAACGGCGAGCGCTACAACAAGGTCATCGCCATCTGGGGCGACATCACCGAGCGCGTGGCCGACGAAATGTTCAAGGCCCTCGAGAATCAGGACAAAGAGGGCAACATCAACCCCGTCTACGTTATGGCGGACTCCGGCGCGCGCGGGTCGAAACAGCAGATCCGCCAGCTTTCTGGCATGCGCGGTTTGATGGCCAAGCCTTCCGGCGAAGTCATCGAAACGCCCATCACCTCCAACTTCCGCGAAGGCCTTACCGTGCTGCAGTACTTCATCTCGACGCACGGCGCACGCAAGGGCTTGGCCGATACGGCGCTCAAGACCGCCGATTCCGGCTACCTGACCCGCCGCCTCGTCGACGTCGCGCAAGACGTGATCATCAACGAGCGCGATTGCGGCACCAGCGACGGCATCTTCGTCGAACCCATCGTCGAAGCCGGCGTCGAAGTCGAGCCGCTCCGCGACCGCATCGTTGGCCGCGTTTCCCTCGACAAGATCAAGGACTTCGAGGGCACCGTCATCGTTGACGTTAGCCAGGAAATCACCGAAGAGCTCGCCAACCAGGTGCAGGGCGCGGGTATCGAGCGCGTGCGCATCCGTTCCGTGCTCACTTGCGAATCCCGCCGCGGTGTTTGCGCGCTATGCTACGGGCGCAACCTCGCTACTGGCCGCATGGTTGAGCTTGGCGAAGCCGTCGGCGTCATCGCCGCGCAGTCCATCGGCGAGCCCGGCACGCAGTTGACCATGCGCACCTTCCACATCGGCGGGACCGCCACCCGCGTCTCCGAACGCTCCACGCTCGAAGCGCGCAACAACGGCGTCGTCAAGTTCGTGGACATGAAGTTCGTCGAAGGCCGTGGCGGCACTTCCATCGCCATGAACCGCGCCGGACTGATCGCCATCGTCGATGAAAAGAACCGCGAGAAGGAGCGCTACCACGTCGTTTACGGCGCGCGTCTCCGCGTCAAGGACGGTGAACACGTCACTCACGGCCAGATTCTTGCCGAATGGGATCCCTTCACCTTCTCGATCCTCACCGAAACCGCCGGCTCCGTGAAGTTTGACGACCTGCGCCCCGGCTTGACGATCGAAGAGCAAGTGGACGAAGTGACCGGCCTCTCGCAGGATGTCGTCACTTTGCCTCCGGGCGATGAAAAGCATCAGCCCGCGATCCTGGTCCGCGATTCTTCCGGCAAAGTCCGCAAGAAGTACCTCATGCCTTCCCGCGCCCACTTGATGGTCAAGGATGGCGATGAGGTCCAGGCCGGCGACGTGCTCGCGAAGATCCCGCGCGAAACTACCAAGACCAAGGACATCACCGGCGGTCTCCCGCGCGTTGTCGAACTCTTCGAGACCCGCAAGCCCAAGGATCCCGCGGTCATCAGCGAAATCGATGGCAGCGTCCGCTACGGCGATATCGCCAAGGGCATGCGCAAAGTCTACGTCGAAAGCGAGGATGGCAAGACCACCAAGGAATACTCCATCCCCCGCGGCGTGCACATCAACGTTCAGGAAGGCGACCACGTCAAGGCCGGCGAGGCCCTCATCGATGGCCCGCTCAACCTGCACGACTTGCTCGCCGTCCTCGGCGAAAAGTTCACACAATCATACCTGGTGAATGCCATTCAGGAGGTTTACCGCCTCCAGGGCGTCAACATCAACGACAAGCACATCGAGACGATCTCGCGCCAGATGATGCGCTGGGTCAAGGTCGAGGACGTGGGCGACACTACCTTCCTCCTCGAGGAGCAGGTGGACAAGTTCCGCTTCCGCGAGGAGAACGATCGCGTCATCGCCGATGGCGGCCGCCCCGCAACGGGCCGTCCGCTCCTCCTTGGTATCACCAAGGCCTCGCTCTCGACCGATTCGTTCATCTCCGCCGCGAGCTTCCAGGAGACCACCCGCGTCCTCACGGAAGCAGCCGTCGCCGGCAAGGTGGACTACCTCCGCGGCCTCAAGGAAAACGTCATCATGGGCCGCCTCATCCCTGCCGGTACGGGCCTCGAGCACTACCGCAGCATTCAGTTGCTGACGGAAATGCCCGCTCCTGCTCCCATGGAGGAGATTCCGGAAGCCGCCGAGCTCACTGCAGAAGAAGCGGCCGCGCTCGACTTCCTCCAGAAGGACACCGAAGCGGACGCTGCCACCGAAGGCTAAAGCTCCTTTTTGGACGGTCCTCAAGGCGGGACAAAAAAACCAAATCAGACGGCGCTCCCGCTCGGCCGGGGCGCCGTTGTTGTTTGTGCGCAACTGGTAGAGGTGTCCTTCAGGAACTTCCTGCCGCCGCATGCATTGCTGAAATCCAGTTGGAATTCTTACAATAAGGGGTAGAGCTCATACCGGCGGATGACTCCTGGCTCTCGAGGGTCCCGCCCACTTTCATGCAGGAAGACAACCAACACGCCCCCCCTATCGCCGGCCGCTCCGCGCAGCAGGCTGACCAGCGTGCTGCCATCTCTTCCCGCTTCGAGCAGTTCGAAAAGCGGCAGAGCGAGCTCTGGCGGCTCACTTTTGTCGTCCTCTTTGTCCTTGCCGTGTTTTTCGCCTGGACGTCCTGGGGTTCCATTCGTTCCTTCGCGCACCGCTACGAAGTAGCGCCCCCGGTCCTCTTTGTCATTCTCATCGGCCTCTTCGGCTGGTACATGTGGAATAAGACGTACGAGATCTCCGAGTTACGCGGTCTCATGCGCGGCCTCGAACAGCGCGAGGCTGATCCGCCGAGTGGCAAACAGCTCGATCAGCTTTTTGAGATCATCTCCCGTTCGCAGCAGGGCTATCGGGACCTGATCGACTCCTTCGACGACGTTCTGCTCGCCCTCACGCTCGACGGCCAGATCCGCGCCGTCAACCGCAGTTTTTCCGATCTTGTCGCCACGCCCTTTCAGGACATCATCGGCAGGCCCCTCACGGATTTCTTGCAGGAGGGCACTGGTGAGGGATCCGAGCTCTTGCGGCGCGCCATGCCCCGGTTCATGGAACGCCGCCAATGGTCCGGTGTCGTTCAGGTGCGGCTGAAAGGCCAAGCGGCGCTCCTTTACTTCGATTGCGTTGCCCACGCCATGATGCGCAACGGCGAAATCCACGGCATCACCGTTCTGGCGCGCGATATATCCGCGCTTCGCAAAAACGAAGCTCGTTTCACCGAACTCTTTGAATCGCTCCTGGAAGGCATTTACATCACCACGCCCGACGGACTCATTGTGGACGCCAACCCTGCGCTGGTGCGCATGCTGGGCTACGATTCCAAGGAAGAATTGTTGAAGAGGCGAGTTCCCGAAATCTTCGCCGACCGGGCAGAGCGAAAGACCATCCAGGAACAAATCGAGCGCGAGCCGATGATTCAGGCCCGGGAGATCACCCTGATTCGCAAGGACGGCACTTCCATCGTTTGTTTGAACACCGCTTCTGCGGCTCGCGACAATACCGGCCGCGTGGTGCGCTATCAGGGCGCGCTCACGGACATCACCGAGCGCCGCGAGATGGAGCGCCGCCTCCACCAGCAGCAGGAATTTGCCAGCCGTCTCGTCGATAGCTTCCCCGATCTCATCCTCGTGCTCGATACCGAGGCCCACTACAACTTTGTCAGTCCTCGTTGCAAAGAGATACTCGGGTACGACGTCGAAGATATGCAACACCTGGAATTTGGCGGCCGCACCCATCCGGAGGATTTGCCTTCCGCCCTGTCGCTCTACAAGGACATCATCGCCGGTACGCAGACCTTTGCCTCTCTCGAAATTCGCGTGCGGCACAAGCTGGGAGACTGGCGCCGGATTCGATTCAATTTCAGTCCTCTATCCGATGAAAAGGGCAATATCGAGGGCGTGGTTCTCTCCGGCCGCGATGTTACTGAACTCAAGCGTTTAGAGGAACAGCTCATCCAGGCGGAGAAACTCGCCGCCATGGGACAAATGCTTGCCGGGGTCGCCCATGAGCTGAATAATCCCCTTACTGCCATCCTCGGCGTTACCGAGCTTCTCCGCGAGCGCCTAGGAGCCGATGACTCCACGAAGCGCCAGCTGGAACTGACGCACCGCCAAGCCCGCCGTGCCGCGCGCATCGTCCAGAATCTCCTCGAATTCTCACGCCCCGCTTCGCCGCAGAAAAGGCCCCTCGATCTCAACAATCTTCTCGAGCGCACGCTTCAGTTGCAAGAACACTCTTTGCGCCGCAACAATATCAAGGTGGATTTCCATCCCCCAGCCGATCTTCCCAGCGTCATCGGGGACGCCAACCAGCTCATTCAGGTGTTTCTGAACCTGGTCACCAACGCCGAGCAGGCCATCCGCGAGGTCCGCGACGCCGGCCGCATTCAGATTCGTGCCGGTCGCATCGGTAACCAACTTACGATCACCGTTCAAGATGACGGTGTGGGCATCCGCCCAGAAGCGCTTCCGCGCATCTTTGACCCCTTTTACACCACCAAGCGTCCCGGCGGCGGGACTGGCCTGGGGCTCAGTATTTGCATGTCCATTATTCGCGAACACGGCGGAAACATCGAAGCCGAAATGCTTCCCGCTGGCGGCTCGGCCTTCACCATCTATCTCCCGGCCGCGCCCGGCCAGCAGCCCGAGGCCATTCCCACTCCTTCGGAAACTGCCGTCGCCTCTTCTGGTGCGCTTCGAACGGGGGCCCATCTTCTCAGGGACCGCGCGGTACTCGTTCTCGATGATGAAGAGAGTCTCCGGATGCTTCTGCGGGAAGGTCTCTCCGCCCAGGGTTTGCGCGTGGATTGTGCCGCGACTACCGAAGAGGCTCTCGCCCATCTGAGGCGTTCCAGCTATGACGTGTTTCTCTGCGACCTGCATCTTTCTTCTGGCGGCTTCCGCGTGGATGGCCGCGACGCTGCCTGCCGCATCCTCGAGGCTGCGGGAGCCCAAAGACCTGCGGTCATCTACATGACCGGCGATTTGGTTGAAATCACTCAGGGAGCTGCGGCCCTAGGTGGGCCCTTCTGTCTTCAAAAACCCTTCCGCATCTCTGAGGTGCTCGCTCTCTTGAGGGACGTTCTGTCGGATGCTCCAGCGGAAACCCGCGATAGCAGGTGATTCGTTTCCCGTTTCTGCCGGCGCGGCCTCGAAGGCTGCAGGACGTGCGCCTTTCGGATCGTCCTGTGCTATCCTCGATTTCCTCGTTAGTTTTCCTTTTTTAGCGGCGTCGTTGGTTTCGCGCCCTTCGCCGGGTCCACCCCGAAATCCCACACGAAGAGGTTCATGCCATCCGGTAGTATCTCCGCCAGCGCATATTCGCCTGGTGGCAGGGGCTCGCTTAATGTGAAGCGAAAGACGGTAGGCGCAATTTCCCATCGTTGGATCGAAATCGTATTACGCTTTTCCTCCAACTGTCCGAAAAGACTCTTTATCGATTCCAACTGCCGCTTGTTGCCCTTCACAGTCGCCCGTACCAGTTCTACCTCCGGCCCGGATTCTCCCGGCCGGCTGCTTTTCACGATTGGCGTCGTGCGGTCCGGATCCGCTGGCGCTTCTCGCAAATAGAACTCCGTTTGTCCATTCGTCACCCGGACGCTAGCCCTGGTTCCGGGAATTTGTACGTTCTGCTTACTGGGAACGATGGGAATGGGCGAAAGCACCTGTTTCAGATACTGCTTTTTGTCCGTCTTGATCTGCGAGCCCACCTGCTCCAATGGCTTCACGGATTTGCCGTCGATAACAAACATCCCCTCACCAGGCGGCAGGAAGACACCCGGCGACACCTGCAAGCTCGCGTCTACGTCCATAACCGTCTCAATTTTCTGGGCTTGCTCCTGTGCGTGGATCTTCTTGGTGAGAGCATCCTCGTCGCTCTTTTCCGCCGCTGCCACCTTTGCCGTCGCGTCCCAATCCACCATTGCTGCGGGGATCTCTTCCCAATCGCCCCGCTCCGCGCTCAGGTAGCGGACCCGCTCCCCATTGCGTTGATAATCCCGCACCAATTGAAAGGTACCGTCCTTCAGGACGAGCTTCTTGCCTCGCAACAAAGCAGGCACTCCAGCCTGCGAATCCGGGCTGCTGGCTGGCTTCCCTACGGGTGGCTGCTCTTGTTTGGTTGAGGTACCGCTTGCCGATGGGGGGTAACTGGGCGTGCCTGCCCAACTTGCCAGCAGAGCGCAGTAGAGTACGGCGGGTATTTTGGGTGATCCCATCAATCGTCCCTAAGGTATGCGATGCATGCGAGCAGGTCCGGTTTGCCCCTATCCCGAGCATACCCCTGTGCCTTCCGCACCTGCAACCTGCCGTTTTGGACGCCCCAGAAAAACCAATGGCTCCCTTAGCCACGCCAGGGAGCCATGCAAAAGCCAGCTTGATCCTAATGCTTTAGTGCGTGCATTTCGGAAACAGGGTCACCAGAACCATCAGATCCGAAAGCGTGAACAGCCATTGATCGGCGCTGAGACCGGCCGCTTCCGCCGCTCGCGCGATGAAGCCCAGGTGGCGGCTCTTGGCAAAATTGTGCACATGCTCGACGCAAATACCCGTCAAGCTGGCGACCTCTGAATCGGTGAAGATTTTTTGGCTCGACTTCACGGTAACCATGGCCCGCTCCTCTTTTCCGCCCCAACTACTCCTTCATTTTCTTTGATGCTACCGCCATCATATGCGCTGCATTGATTCTTGAGCAATAGTCGTTCCGTTCTGTCAGGAAAAAACTATCCGTCTAGTACTTTCTCCCTAAAGTCCAATAAACCAGGCCTTTTCCCGCACTTTTCCGCAGCTCAGGTGGGTAGTACGAAGGGAAGGCAAAGGCCAAACGTGTGGTAAAAATCTTCTACATATGCAAACTTGTTACCGTTTTCGGTAGCGTCCCGGCTATCTCTCGCATCTGTTTCCTGTGCCGTTTCTCATGCGCGGCAATGAATTGGAGCCACTTACACCCCACGCAAATCCCATCTGCGGCGCGCAGAAAGTTCGCGTTGCGCATGAGCCAGGTTTTCGATGATCTTCGCAAGTGATCGCAAGGTTCATCCATCCTCGCGCGAAGGACTCAAACAGTGGCTCCGCCAGCCTGCTCGAAAGCATGGGCCAGTTGCAGGACGCGCGCCTCTGCAAAAGCCGCTCCAAAGATTTGCAGGCCTACGGGCAGCTTTCCGTCGATCTTGCCACAAGGTACGGAGATCCCCGGGACTCCCGCTAAAGATCCTGTAACTGTATATATATCAGCAAGATACATCTGGAGCGGGTCGTCAGTCCTCTCCCCCAATTTGAACGGTGGAACCGGAGAAGTCGGCGTCAGGATCGCATCCACTTTGGTAAACGCATCACGAAAATCCTGGGCTATCAACGAACGAACCTTCTGCCCCTTCAAGTAGTAGGCCTCGTAATAACCCGCCGAAAGCACGTATGTGCCGAGCACGATGCGGCGCTTCACCTCCGCGCCAAATCCAGCACCCCGCGTCTTGCGATACATCGCGAGCAGGGAATCGTCATCCACGCGCAGTCCGTAGCGCACACCGTCGTACCGCGCCAGGTTGGAACTCGCTTCCGCCGTCGCAATAATGTAGTAGGTTGCGATGGCGTAGTCCGTATGTTGCATGCGAATGTCAACCAGTTGACATCCCAGTTTTTTGAAAACCTCGATGCCGGCTTCGATCTTCTTCCGTACTCCCACATCCATGCCTTCGGCGAAATACTCCTTGGGGATGCCCAGCCGAAGCCCCTTCACGGGTTTCCCAAGATCCGCCCGGTAATCGGGGACCGGCGCCGTCGTGGAAGTCGAATCGTGCGGGTCGCGCCCGGCGATGACTTTCAGGATCGCCGCGACGTCTTTCACGTTGGTCGCGAAGGGGCCGATTCGGTCTAGTGAGGACGCAAACGCGATCAGTCCATACCGAGAAACTCGGCCATAGCTCCCCATCATCGCGGGGATTCCGCAAAACGAGCCCGGCTGCCGGATGGAACCGCCCGTATCCGTCCCGAGAGACGCCACCGCCAGTCCCGCCGCCACCACTGCCGCCGAACCTCCGCTCGATCCTCCCGGCACCCGGTCGCGTGCCAGAGGATTCTTTACCGGGCCGTAAGCCGAGTTCTCGTTCGAGCTTCCCATTGCAAACTCGTCGCAGTTGGTCTTGCCCAGAATGACCGCGCCGGCAGCCTCCAGCCGCTCAACCGCGGTCGCGTCGTACGGCGGAACATAGTTCTGCAAAATCTTCGAACCACACGTCGTCTTTATCCCCCGGGTACTGATGACGTCCTTGACGGCCACCGGCACGCCCGCCAGCGGCGGAAGCGGCTTTCCTTCCGCCACCAACGCATCGATTCTGTCGGTTTGCCTCCGTGCCCGCTCCGGCGAAAGCGTCAGGAAAGCGTTCAGCTCCGGATTCCGCGTTTCGATCCGCTGGTAAAAATCCGCCGCCAGCTCCCGCGCCGAAAACTTCTTCACCGCCAGCGCTTCCCGCACTCCGTCAATCGTCCAATTCGCAGTCATGTGTTCTCTTTGCTCAGTCTTCAGTGAAGCCCCTAAGTGAACTCCGCAGCTGCCCCGTGCATTTCCATCCTTTACTTCCTTTACCTCCTTCACTTCCTTTACCTCATCTTTCGATGACCTTCGGCACCCGGAAATACGGCGGCTCAGGATCGGGCGCGTGCTTCAGGACGTCCTCGGCCACCGCGCACGGCACAATCAGATCCTCTCGCAGCGTGGCGTCGGCCGTCTGGTCGTCGCTCAACACCAGCTCGGCTTCGCCCAAATCGAGGTAGGCCAGCTCCGCCACCCGCAGCACATCTTCCCGGCTAATTTTCAAGGTGATTTCCTGTAATTCAGGTGTTCGAACGACCGGAAAATTCTAGCATATCCGCGAAGCACTCCGCGGCTTCTGCCCGAGGCCTTGAGAAGGCCGCGGGTCGGGAAATCAGACGGTGAAATCGGACTGCAGGTTCACCCGCGGCGCAACGTCTTTTTTCTTCATCGGGACAAACCTCGCCGACGCAAACTTCAACTTGCGCTTTCCCATTCTGGCAATTACCCTGAGAACTTTCTGGGAGGAATTCTCCATGGAACGCCCGACGCCTTTTTTCCTCGAGCCGGACCCGGAGGATCTAACCCGCCGCGAATTCCTAGGCGCCATGCTGACCACGTCACTCCTGGCCGGCGTCGCCGGCGCTGAACTCTGGGCCGCCGGCACCGAAAACGGCATTCCCTATCGCAAGCTCGGCCGCAGCGGCGAGCGTGTCTCTGTGATTGGCCTGGGCGGCTGGCATCTCGGCATTCAGTCCGACGAACAGGAGAGCGTCCGCATCATCCGCACCGCGCTTGATAGCGGCATCAACTTCCTCGACAACTGCTGGGACTACAACAACGGCGAAAGCGAAATCCGCATGGGCAAGGCGCTGCGCGACGGCTACCGCCAGAAGGCCTTCCTCATGACCAAGATCGACGGTCAGACCAGGAAGTTCGCCGCCGCGCAGCTCGATGAATCGCTGCGCCGCCTCCAGACCGACCATATCGATCTTCTCCAATTCCACGAAGTCATTCGAATGACCGACCCGGAGCGCATCTTCGCCACCGCCGGCGGAATGGAAGCCGTCCTCGAGGCGAAAAAAGCCGGCAAGCTGCGCTTCATTGGTTTCACCGGGCACAAGAATCCCGCGATGCACCTGCACATGCTCGAAACTGCCGCCGCGCATCAATTTCATTTCGACGCCGTCCAAATGCCCCTCAACGCCATGGACGCCCACTACGAAAGTTTCGAGAAAAAAATCCTTCCCATCCTCGTGAAAGATGAAATTGGTGTCCTCGGCATGAAACCCATGGGCGCCGGAATACTCCTCAAGAGCAACACCGTCTCTGCCGTCGAGTGTCTCCGCTACGCCATGAGCTTGCCCACCAGCGTCGTCATCAACGGCTGCGAATCCCTTGCCAACCTGCAGCAGGCTCTCGATGTCGCGCGGAGTTTCAAGCCGCTGACCACCGCCGAGTCCGCCGCTCTTCTTTCCAAGACGGAGCAAGCCGCTCGCGAAGGTCAATTCGAAGGCTACAAGACCACCAACAACTTCGACGGCACCGTCCACAATCCGCAGTGGCTCGGCTAGCTCGGATTTTTTAAATTCCTCGCAACTCTGCTCGTTGGCCTGTAAGAAATGGGGACTATCGAGCGGGAGCGACTTCGGCCGTTTTTCGCGGATACTTCTTTGCGATGTAGTTGTCGACGAGCGCCTGAAACGCAACGGCCAGCTCGTCATAGGTGCCTTCGAGGGTCACATCCTTTTGCCCGTCGATGTACACAGGGCAGCGCGGCGCTTCGCCCGTGCCCGGCAGGCTGATGCCGATGTTGGCGGCTTTCGATTCCCCCGGGCCGTTCACGATGCAGCCCATCACTGCGAGAGTCATTTCCTCGACGCCTTCATATTGCGTTTTCCAGATGGGCATCATGTCCCGGATGTAGCCCTGAACGCTTTCCGCCAGCTCCTGAAAGGTGGTGCTCGTGGTGCGCCCGCAGCCGGGGCACGCCGTCACGCTGGGCGCAAACGACCGCAGCCCCAGCGCCTGCAGCAGTTCGCACGCGGCGTAAACTTCTTCGCGGCGATCGCCCCCTGGTTTGGGCGTAAGCGAAATGCGAATCGTATCGCCAATACCTTCGTAAAGCAGCACGCCCAGCGACGCCGCCGACCAAATCTGCCCCTTCATGCCCATCCCGGCTTCGGTGAGGCCCAGGTGCAAAGGCTGCTCGGTCTTCCGGGAAAGGTCGCGGTACACAGTGATGAGGTCCCGCGGCCGTGAAGTCTTGCAGGATATAATGATCTGGTCGTGCCGCAACCCGGACTCCAGCGCCAGCTCCGTGGATTGCAGCGCGGATAGCACCATGCAATCGTTGATAATCTCTTCGGATTCCTTGCCAAGATTCTTGTCCGTGTTTTCCTGCATCTTGCGCATCACCAGCTCTTGATTCAGCGAGCCGCCATTCACGCCGATTCGAACGGGCTTGCCGTTGTCCCGCGCGATCTTACAGATGGTGGAGAACTGCTCGTCCCGCCGCTGCCCCGCACCCACATTTCCCGGATTGATGCGGTATTTATCCAGCGCCGCGGCGCACTCGGGATACTTCGTCAGCAGCACGTGCCCGTTGTAATGAAAATCGCCGATGATGGGCGCGTCGCATCCCGCATCGAGCATCCGCCTTTTAGTTTCCGGCACCGCTGCGGCCGCCTCCGGCACATTCACGGTCCAACGCACAATCTCCGATCCTGCCTCGGCCAGCTCCAAAGTCTGCTTCAGGGTCCTCTCGATGTCGGCGGTGTCCGTATTCGTCATGGACTGCACGACGATGGGCGCGCCTCCGCCCACGCGCACGTGTCCCACCTTCACGCCATAAGTCTTTCGCCGCGGATGGCGGCTCGCGGCAGCATCAAATCCTTCAATCTGTGTAAGCATTACCGTTAATTCTATCGTGATTTGCCCCTTCCGCGAAATCGAGTGTGTTCGCGGTTGATGAGTAGCCCGTTGCTCTTCGCATCCGATGTGGGCTTTCGGCACGGCGTAAATCAGAGCTCATCGGCATGCCGGAGCTCGCCGCGCTCCGCTGGCCAAACAGTTGTCGCCGTCCTTATTTTTCGAAATTGATTTCTCAGAAGCCTTACAGTTCAGCGGCTTAAAAAGCTTGTGGGTGCCAGGGCAGGAACGTCTTTCTGCGGTTTCTCCAGCTCAACGGCCACGTGAGCCAGCCGTTCCAATTCACTCCTCAGTTCGACCCAATACTCGGAGCCTATCGTCGCGACGAATCGTTCGTGCGCCGCGCGCCAGGCGGGCAGGCTGTGCGCGAGCGTGCGCTCTCCCTTGGCCGTAATCGTCAAAAAACGCTGCCTCATCGCCGCGCGATTCGAAATGGCGACGAGTCCCTCTTTCTGCAAGAGCCGCAGACTCCTCGTCAATGTCGTGCTGTCAATGACCAGCACGTCCGCGAGGGTCCCCATGGAAACGGGCTGGTTCTTCGCGATGCCCACCAGAATGGCGAACTGCGTTGAGCGAATACCCGTTTCCTGCAGCGCCATGTCGTACAACCGCGTGACCGCGCGCGCCGTCCGTCGAAAGTTGAACGAGGCGCAATCTTGGGCATCTCAAGCTTGACTTGTACATACATCTTAAGATATAACTGACTTCAACGCGATGTCAAGTGACGGTATCCATGGCCCGGTCGGGCGCCATCCCGCGAGTGGAATAAATTGAATGTTGAATCGGTCAAAAGTTGTGAACGAAGGTGATTTCTATGAGTACGCCACTGCTTCCCACGCGCTCGCCGGAACAACACGAAGCTTCGCATAACACCACAATCGCTACCGCACGTTACATCGGTTTTGGCACGTTTCACCTGGACTTGAAAAAGGAAGAACTCTTCAAGGATGGGACACGCGTAAAGCTGCAGGGCAAGGTCTACCAGGCCCTCCTGGCCCTCCTTCAAAAACCGGGCGAAATCGTGACGCGCGAAGAGCTGCGCATGCAGCTCTGGCCGTCGGACACCCACGTCAACTACGATGCCAACGTAAACACCACCGTGAACAAGCTCCGCCAGGTTCTCGGTGATTCACCGGATCAGCCCGCTTTCGTGGACACGATTCCGCGCAAAGGCTACAGTTTTATAGCCACAATAGTATATGTTGACCAGCCGGTTATTCGACAGGCGCCGCGGCCGGGAGAACTCTCGCCCGGCACAACGCCCGGCACAACGTTTGCCGAGCGCGAGCAGAGCAGGGGGTCGTTTTTTCGCACGGCTGTCCTTTCCACATGGTTTACCGCTACCGTGGTCGTTCTGGTGATCGCTAGCATGTTGTTCGGCGCGGCGCTGGTGTTGTACGCCCACCACTGATCCCAGGCACCCCTGCTCATAATTCTCAGCGCGCTGCGCGCCATCAGAGAGAGCCGCGCAGCCCCAGGGCCTCGGCGTGTTCCCGCAGAGCGCCGATGCAGAAGGCGATGTGCTCTTCCAGCGGCACGCCGAGTTCTTCGGCGCCCTTGCGCAGGTCCTCGCGAGACACGCCCTTGGCGAAGAGTTTGTCTTTCATGCGGCGCTTCACGGAGTCCACTTCCAGATCCAGAATGCTTTTCGAAGGGCGTACGTATGCGCAGGCGGTCAGGAAGCCGGCCAGTTCGTCGCAGGCGAAGAGCGTATGCTCCAGCGCGGATTGGCGCGGCACGTTGCAATAATCCGCGTGCGAGAGGATCGCGCGCACGATCTCCTCGGAGTAGCCCTGCTCGCGCAGAATCTTTGCGCCGTCGGAGGGATGCCCCTGCTCGGCGGCGTGCTCCTGATTGGGCCAGCGCTCGTAATCGAAATCGTGAAGCAGCGCCGCGAGGCCCCACGTTTCTTCGTCGGCGCCGGTTTTACGCGCATAGGCGCGGACGCACGCTTCGACTGCGAGCATGTGCTTGCGCAGGCTCTCCGAAGCGGTGTACTCGCATAGCAGTTTCCAGGCGTCGTAGCGTGTCGGCATGCGGCTCTCTCCAATGAAGCGATAGTGTAGCGTGAGAGGCAGGAAGTAATGAAGTAGGGAGGTGGAGGGACCGTGGAGCAATACGTCTTTGTGCGGCTGCATGCGCGTGAGGGGCAGGAGAGTGCCATAGAGGAGGCGTTGCGCGGTGTGACAGGGCCAACGCGGCAGGAGGTCGGCTGCCTGAGTTTTCACACCTTCCGCTCGATGCGAGACCGCCGGCTCTTTTACATTCATTCGCGCTGGGTGGACGAAGCCGCATTCCAAAAGCACGCAGGATTGCTGCATACCGTGCGATTCCTCGAACGCGTGGATACAATCCTCGATCAGCCGCGCGACGTTACGCGGACGGAGATGATTGGCTGAGCCCCACCCGTGTCGTGGCGGGTGTTGGCAGCGGAACCGGCATTTGTCCACTTTTGGACACTCTCGAAACAAACGGACCGCAGGTGGTCTGCCACAGTCTTGAGTGCGTCCGGCAGATCAATTTTCTTGCGCTATGTGGAAGAGGAAAGAAGTCTCTGCTGTGAAGGGCAGGATGAATGGTGTCCCGATAGAGGAAGAGAGTTCAGATACCTGGCCTGTGGAGAAGTTTGGATGCGGGACAACACCACAAGCAGTGCGGTGCGGCACGCAGGAGTACACAAGAGATTGCGGAAAAAAGAGGCGCGAGGGGGCGCCTATGTCCATTGGGACAGCGAAGGTCCAGCGTAGAGCTGGGATTCGCCGCCAGCAAAAATAAAAAAAGTCTAAAAATACTCTTGACAGAAAATGACGGCAGCACGATACTCCTCGTGCGCCAGCAACTGCCTTCCCAGCGAACGTTCCAGCGTTCCTCCCCTATCCGCACGCCGGAAAAACAGTCAGCAAGGAGTACCGGTGTCCGTACAATTAGAAAAAGAGATGAGCTCGTTAGAAATGGATCGGGAAGTCATTCGCTGCAAGACATGTGGTCTCGTTCAATACCGGACGCGCACCGGGAATTGCCGCCGCTGCGTGCGCGCATTGCCTCAGCGCTTGGAGTTCCTGATTCCTCCACCGGCACCTCCGGAGGAAGCAGCCGCTGAACCAACGCCAGAGAAGTTCGTCAACCAGGAGACGGTCGAGAATATCGGCCAACGCATTCGCCAATTGCGCGAATCGCGCGCGATGACCCAGAGCCAACTGCAGTCGCGCTCGAAGGTCTCGCGCTCCTACCTCTCACGTATCGAAAGCGGTCAGATGACGCCGAGCCTCGGCACGCTGGAGAAGATCTCCGAGGCGCTCAACGTCGGCTTGAACCGGTTCTTCATCCCGGAATCCGACGGCGAAGCGTTGCTGGAAGATCCATTCATCCAGGGATTGCGTCCGTTCCTGCGGCAACTGGATTGGGAACAATGGCAGTCCATCCTAAAGAGGCTGCAGGCCATCAGCGACCACGTTCATGCAGCGCCGATCAATCTCCGCCCTATCGGTAATCCGGCGCGGCTGCCGCAGCCCGCGTCGGCGAATGGCAATGGCAACGGCCACATCGGCACCGGCCATTCGAATGGGCTTGCACTAACGCATGCCCATGGCAATCCGCAGGGCTATCCGCTGCGGCGTCCGGGCGGGCCGGTTTTTCAACGGCCACTGGCGCGATAGGTTTCTCTCAAGCAGAGCACAAAAAGACGCGGCGTCCCGACCTAGCCCGGACGCCGCGTTTTTTCTTTTGCAGGAAGATACAGTGGACAGTTGTCAGTTCACGGTATTCCGTAAGAGAAAGGCAGGTTCGGCAATGCTCGCGGCTCTCGCCAAGGCGAGGAACGGTTTGGCGCTGTGATTTTGCCTGCGGCCGACGAGAGGACGACTACTCTCGGATGACGGAAACTTTGGCGTCAGGAACTTCCAGCCGCATGAGGCGGTGATTGCCATCGAGCAAAAGAAGAATCTCGAGGTCGGAGGTGGTGACTTTCAGGCCTTCGTAGGTCTTGCCGTCGGCACTCGCGGATCCGGTGGATTGCACAGTAA
>WNFQ01005554.1_pt1 | contig 17174 bp, 16 predicted proteins | sample 5400171 | NCBI WGS metagenome assembly WNFQ01 (sample SAMN13153356, study PRJNA577476) | soil metagenome | isolation source: 20 cm soil under Madrone tree | place: USA:California | collected 2016-06-14 | reverse complement strand
TTTTCACTGGCGGCCAGTCATGCAGTCATGGGACTCGCTATGGTACACTCATCTCACAATAATTGATGATTTACCTCGCGTAACACCCGTCACTTGGCGCTAATCCAATGCCTAGCTTGACCGGAACCGAAGGAGCAGCCCAACCTCAGCTTGAAATTGATGGCCAATTGACCCATGCAATAGTTTTTCGAGCCATGTCAATCAATACTAGTCGCCGTCGCCTTTTATATAGGTTATGAATAGTGTCAAGCTTGTTTTATTCTGAAGATATCCGGGTGATATTCTAACCTAATTACGAATATCATTAGGACCGCCACCGCCCCCGGCGGTGGAGTTGAAAACAAAAGCGAGATAGAATAGACCAGTGGGGTATAGCAGTGGTAAGGGGAGGCTCAGAGCTTTTCGGTGATGGTGATAGAAAAGTCGGAGAAGTAGGCCTTCTGGTCTTGTGGAGACGCCCATTCATCCGTGTGACCTATACAACCTATTTAGCTAAATGTAATACACGGCAATGAAAACACACCGCCAAAAAACGTTTGTATCTGCATTCCACGGATGCGGCCAACTTTGCTGGAACGAAGCACGAGACCAGAGACGTTTATCCTGCTCTGACCATTGACAAACAGTCCTAGCTCGCCATTTTCTTGACCTGCGTCATTCAGGCGCACCCGCTGCGTTACAGTTGTCCATTCACCAGGCCGGAGGGAGAATGAGCCACGCCCCACAGATGTGCCGTAGGTAGGATTGGATGTAGAGTATGGTGCTACGTGACACAGGGCCTGATTCGCTGAGAAGCTTTGCGGGAGATAGGTGTACATCTCGCCTGCACCGCCTGTGCGCCACATTAACCTCACAGACCAGCCATGCTCGTCATGGCGGCCACCGGAGCACATAGTTGCGATTTCCTCATTGTCTCCACCGTCTTGGGCCTCATGAGCGACAATGACAAAGAGATTAGATGAAGACTCACAGAGGCCAGGAAGCTTCCCACCCTTGTTGAACTGGAAGTCTTGTTCAAACATTACAGAGTATCCGAAGGTTACCTCCCTTGCAGTGGTCAAATCCACGTTCGCAGGGCCCGGAGCACAGAATGAGAAACCGCCCTTTGTTTGGCTACGTGAATGACAACCTTTTGGGAAAATGGCCAACATCGCTGGGCTAGAGTTGACTTCTGGGGACGTGACCGTGTCGTGTGTGAGGGCCTTGTTATCCTTGGTAGGCCGGAACGTTGCGTCCGCGATTGGCAACGCGTCACCGGCACTCTGGAGCGTGGTCCACGACTGCAAACCCCTGCCAAGAGGGAAGACAGCCTCACTCGATGATGAATTCAATCCAGTCCCGGAATTCTGACTCGGCGCCGTAGACGCCATAAGGAATGAGGCTAAGGTGGACGTCCACCTGTCATTTCACACGGCCTTGAGATGACAAATCAGGGCTGTTCTCGTGTCACCTGTTGTTGCTGTTCTGGCCATGGCATGCAAGGCGATGCTGTGGGAAGTGGGAACTGTGGGAATGCCAGTCAAGTGGTTGCCATCCCTCGGGCTGATCCTTCCTTCCCTTCAGTACTTCTGTACTCAGCCGCTATGAATTTCGACTCAACATCGTTTTGTCGCTTTTTGAACAAGGCGGGCAAGGGCAAGGGCAAGGCGTTCCGGTACCAGGCTATGGAACTAATCAAGATTTGCAGAGTCTACTCTGCTGCCTCGGAGCAATCTCACGACCAGGATCGTAGGCTTCAAGAGTAATTACACAGGCTATGTTTATCTCTTATCCCATCCTAACGTTCTTTTAAGGGTGCTTGAAGCATGCGATAAGGCCATTAAATATGCTGCCCGCCCAAACAAGAACGGTAGTGGACTGGCAGAAGACGAAATCGATAAGGCAATTCGGAAGTTACATGAGTATAAGAAAGCCTTCCACCCTAAGTGATTGAACATCATTCGTGGTACCTCTGTGTCGCTGACCATGCGGCATGAATAGCGACCCGGCCGTTGGTTTTCGCATGGAGGCTGCAAAGGATGCGGACAAGAGACTGAAGGACAAAAAATGGATTGTATGCGGTGCCTCTATATGCATCTTTCTGTCATATTCTACGCTGATACCCCTACCACTCTATCTCAGAATACTGGAGATGGAACGCTGGTCCGTTTTCACATCCTGCGATCCCTTCATGATACGAACCCCATTGTCGTGCAACGTGAGTCGCGACTTATATTGTGGCTCTCTTCTCTGATTCCCGTGGCAGAGTTGTTCATCAGTACTTGGAACCTGTCGGCCATTCTCTGGATCTTCAGTCTATACGAGGACAACAAACGTCTTAATCTAGTCCAGAACCCCCACTTTTATGGCAGTCTACCGGCACATGCGACCCCAGTTTACGAGGGCAAATCCATGGCTGAGCTGACTAAGCCGTACCCGGACACAATTTATATTCTCACCAATAATGAACACCGGATATTTCTCGATCTTGGGAAGCGCCAATGGATATTCGACAACATTTGGAATACGGGTGGTATTCTCCTTTTTAGAGGCTCGTGATTTACCTTCCCTTTCTTATCGTCCCGACCGACACGCCTTTCCAGACATCACCGGAACCATTAAGGGCGAAAGCATTGTCGGACAATACATTCCGGCCTTTCCCCTCTCCTGTTCTCTCATGGAGCATCCAGGATTCGAACCCGAAATGGTTAGGGATATTAACACCTGGAGAGCCAAAATTCTTGGGCTATTGAATTCCCGGCATGCCCGAATGTACATCAGGACGATTCGTAACTGAACGGCGAAGTGGAGGAAGTTCTGATGAGGTGTTTATATGGTCCCCATGTCGAAGTTTTCATTCACAGACTTTTGGCTCTCAGTAGTATCTTATTGATTCCACATCCATATTGGTTCCTGCACGCACAGGTCTGGGTTGTCAAGACGCGACGAGTGTTGATCGATCGTTGATCACGCGGACTGGTGCTAACCGGACCTATGTTCCCTCAAGTAGTTTTGCTTGTTTTCACTGTTAGTTTGGCCACTCTAGTGGCTGATTTGGCAATAGCATACAAATTATCTGCTGTGACTTTTACAGGCCCATGTGCACTTATTCCGTACTGTCCGGAATAAGGTGCTTGTATTCACAACAAGATCCGAAACTACTAGTAGTACAGGGGCCTGGCTTCTCTTCCCAGGCGTTATACGAACAATGTTAGAGATGAGTCGTATAAAGAATTGAAAACGCACAACATCCTTCCTGGGGAAGGGTTCATCCCACTGAATTTGCTCTAATGACATGACACGAAGCACCAAGCGAAACACGCAAGGATGGTTGGTTGGGCGCCTGAACGAAAATAAGCCGCCCGCTTCCTGTCAACCAAACCAAATGATTATTTTCGACGCCTCCACTGCGCTCATCATTGGAATTACAGTAATGTGGTTACATTTTGTCGGCAACTCCTTTAGGGCGTAGTTGGAGTCTGTTCAATGCCGCACTGTTGCCACTGTTGGGCTAACTAAGCTAGTAGTACTGTAGTCACTGGCAGGGCCAAAGCTTCGACTTTTGTCATACCTCCCCCTTAAAGCACTCGATTTACCGACTCTGAGACATCTAGTTATCGTCCTGTCTCAGCGGTCTGGCCCGTCATGATGTTCGGGATACGAGACATACGACTCCGATACGAGGCGGTGTCACCTCCAGTGGCGGACCAGCGCTAACTCCCCTTTTCATAGCCGCCAGTCATTGCCATGTCACAGCAGTCCTGGGAACTTTCTACTCAATCCGAATTCCGGGAATGAGGTTCATTACTATATGCCATTATATAAGGCCAGCTCGGGGCCTCCAACAAACCTTATACTGTATCTCTTCACAATCCCCACGATGCGACCCACACTGCCAATGTATAGTATGCATGTGAACAGGATCGACGTCGAACCAGGGCTGACTGGCGAATTGGTCGAAACCAAATCCTCTCCACATCATTATACACCAGGTACGTTAGATCTCACTTGGCTCGTCAACCTTACTCATATGCTTAATAGTTGGCTTCCCGGATAAGATCAGCGATACCTCAGAGCCTCTCTTTTCCATTTATTCAAAGATGGCTGAGAACGATGACAACAAAAAGGTTGAAGGTCTTCAAAAGAATTTTGAGGGGATTATACTTTTCGTGAGTTCTGCTTACATCGTCCTGAACACGCCAATTAGAAAGCTATAGGCTGGTCTATTTTCTACCGCTCTCGCCGCATTGATTACAGTGTCGATTCAAGACCTCAGGCCAGGCTCACAGGACAAGTCCACGTTCTCTCCGCCTAGATTTGCCATCTGGGTGAACTCACTCTGGATTTTGAGCTTAATCTTCAGCATAACAAGTGCATCTCTGGTGACCCTGTTACAGCAGTGGGCACGCCAATACACGGAAATGAGCCAGTCACCGGGCAGCCCACGCAAGCGGGCACGGGCCCATCAATTCTTCTCCAGCGGCGTCGACAACTTACTCTTGGTCACTGACGCGGTGCCCACCCTACTGCATCTTTCCGTCCTTCTTTTCTTCGCTGGCCTCCTTATTCTGCTGAGGGACATCAATCATACCCTATTCAATGTTGTGGTTGCGTGGGTCGTGCTTCCTGTCACGTCTTACTTATATATCACAATTCTACCATTTATCCGGCCAACCAGCCCACACTATACGCCGCTTTCTTCGTTGGCATGGCAGTTCGTTAATTTCGAACTCAAATTCCTCACCAAACTCCTTCCTCGCATCAGTAGTCTTCATTACCTGGCTAAGCATCGCCCCACACGCCTTTCGAGCCGCCTACAGGAGAAAGCCGAAAAAGTTATTTCGAGACATTCACCAAAGGTTGACATCCGTATCTTGGAGTCATTATTCGACACTCTGAGCGAAGATGGCGCAAAAGAAAAGCTCTTTGAGGTCATTCCTGGCTTCTTCAATTCTCAAATGGTAGATGAGCGGTTCATCAAAGATCATCTCTCCTCGAATTTTATCACCAATTTCCGGCGCTCAATATCTCAATTCTTGGAGCAGACGGTGTCATCCGACACTGTCCCCGAATTGGTCAAGAGCCGTCGGCTCCTCACATGCCTGAATGCCACCCACACAGTACTTGGTGGTCGTGCGGGTATGGGGATCGTTGCACAAATCATCCGCAGCGAGAACTGGAATGCGGTGCCTCTTTCCCCTGAAATGGGGCATATTCTGATACGCTTGCGCACTAGCACGGACTTTTTGAAGGCCATCACCGGAAGTTGCGTAATTGCCCGAATAATTGCAAGTCCAGGGAGGCACGATGACACTTGGATGACGCTCGCTGGGTCTCAATTAGAGTTGACTAACAAAGTTCTCAAGGAATATCTGCACAGTGGAGATAGCGTTTTCTTGGCCAACTTGATCAGACTCACGCGGCTATTCTTCGAAAAGGGACTCCAATTCGGAGGCATTCTGCAGTCTATCTCCGAATTCAACGTCCGGGATGCCTTGCGTGAACTGCAGGAGGATTTCTGTACCTTGTGGAATGAGATCGTTGACAAGAGCCGGTATTCCAGCGAATATACCTTTATTTTACAAGAAATTCGTCCCGTTTATGACGCCTTGCATTCCGGCCCCCCCGCTCCCACCAATGTGGATCATGACAGTTGGCACCTTGGGCCCCACTATCCACTATGCCCAGACCCACAAACCCACTTCCTCAATGCTCCCGATTCGGCCACTTTTCACAAGTTTACCACATCACCCACCAACGAAGATTCAAGTTCCGTCCATATCGATATGTCCCATGTGCCACAACAAGCTGGCCCCGTTGCTTCGTCGTCTTCGTCCCCTCTCAGGGGCCGTCCTCTTTCCCGCTCTCATCAACACATAAAGACAGACATCTACCCTACCGTCCTACTTGACGTCCCATCATTTCCCTACCCCTTGACCCCCCTCAGCGAGCCCACTGCCAGTCTGGATGTTCGTAGTCATACATCTGACATGACGAAACATTCACACCTCACCACCTCTGGCAAAGACGTGAGTAGCGAGGATCCGCCTGAGCGGCGCAATTATCTGCACGTGGCAGCGGAAACTGGTTATATCAACTTCGCTCGTTCGTTACTCGACTCCGGCACGGATGTCAACGTAACGGAGAGGAATCTCCGTACTCCATTACATTTAGCAGCTAACCATGGAAAGCTTGCGGTCGCACAATTACTCCTTGAACGCGGTGCGGATGTGGATGCCCGGGACGAGATGGACTGGACCCCATTGCACTTTGCAGCACAACAAGGACATCCGGAACTTGTGCGGCTGTTGCTTGAAAATCATGCAGATGTTCTTGTGCTCAATCGCGAGGATCATACTTTCCTAGATGTGGCGTGGGCAAGGAAACACATAAAGATCGTCGACGATAATGCACAATACGAGGGCGGTCAGACTGCGTTACATATAGCAGCACAGCACGGAGACCCCGCGCTCATGGTCCGGCTAATCCACCGCGAAGTAGATCCGATAGATCCGAATGTAGAGGACGAAGACCAAGAGACACCCTTGTTTCCGGCGTCGAGAAACGGAAAAGTGGAGGCTGCGGAGCTGCTATTGAAGGCTGGCGCGGACGCGAATCACCGAGATTGGCAGAAGATGACACCGCTACATGGGGCATCCGAAAATGGACACGACGACGTTGCGCGACTGTTACTCGAATGTGAGGCGGACGTCAATACAAAGCACGAAAATGACTGGACCGCTTTACATCTGGCGTCACGTGCAGGAAAGGGCAAAGTTGCAGAGGTCCTCCTCGACCATGGAGCGAAGGTGGATGAGAAGAACGATTCCGAGTGGACGCCATTACATATGGCATCACAAAAGGGGCACTTGGATGTCGTGAAACTGTTACTCACCGCCGGCGCGAACGTGAACATCCTGAACGAAGAAGACGAGACTCCGTTACACCTGGCGGCGTTTTATAGTCACTTCAAGGTTGCGCAAGTCTTGATCGAGCATGGTGCGGATTTGCAGATCAAGAACAAGGAGGGCAGAGTCCCCGGGGACCTGGAGTCGAAGGAGGGAAAGACGCTTTTGGACTTAGCCTTGGAAGGACGTGATGACAATATGGCGCGAATGCTGCGGCTCGTGTCCGTGGGTGGAATACCGATGGGAAAACCGGTTGAAGAGCATCCGGTTGAAGAACAGCTTGAGGAGCAGCAGGGCAGAGAACGCGTAAAGATCTTTGGGTAGGGGCTCGTGGCACTCGGAGGTGATCTATCATCGAATTTTCTTGTAGTAAATTGTATTGTATACCCCTGCAAGGCTCCTGGCCATACTTTTTACCTCGAACCTTCATATTTCTTCATATTTCACTCTTTGTCCTCGTAGTGTCGGGCGTATTCGAGGCATACATGTCGTAGAACCGCGCAATGTAAGTTAGAATGATATTACCACACCCTCAGTTTTGTCAAAGGACCGCGCGGCCCGCCACACACTGGCACTGGCATCATTCAGACGGGACGCGATGGGCGCAACGCGCATAGCGGCCTACTGTACTTGTTCCGCCCGACGCGGCTCTGCGTCTCCAAGTCAGTTCCGGCCCGTTATCCGAGTCGAGGGGCCGCCTCCGCCGCGGCCTTCTTCTCCTTCCGAAAGCTAATGATGGCGGGGGCTGCCAGTGTGGGTGGGGACACCGGGGAGTTATTGTAAAACGGGTGCTTTCGTTCCAGCTACTAGTACCACATACTATGCGTCCTCTTCCGACCCATAGCCTGAAGTCTGCAGAACGGCACTGCATTCAAGTCGTCCCTGTAATTGCACGGGGTTTGCCGGCCGGCATGAGAGTTAGCGGCAGCGGCCTCCTTATTGGTTGCTTAGTTAGTTAGCATTCGCCACTTATTAAGGGGTTCCGAGACGCCTGGGTCGTTCCTGTTCCCGCAGGGACAAGCCAGGGCGTATCACTGTTACCAGGCCCAGGCCGGAGTTTGTCCCGTCCCTCTAAGCATACCGCTGTGCCTCCGAGATCTACTACACCTCTCGACATCTCACTTAAGTTTTCCTTTTCCGTAGGCTGCGAACTCGAACAAACTCAAACACATACAAGCACCATGATGCCAAAGTAAAAATAACTATCACGTAATCTATGGTGACGTGTCACTGTCGACTATATACACTCATACCCTGATACTCTCATACTGTACACTACTGAGCGATCTTCTCGCGTTCTCCAACCTGCGGCCCCCTAACCAGTTTCGCACCTCATTCTCTTGTTTCTCCACCTGGAACCGTGTGCTCCAGTATTTGCGCGATATCGTGATGACCCTCCTCTGATGCCAAGTCCAGTGGCATCTTGCCTTGATTGTTCTTCATGTGCAGATTCGCATTATTCATGAGCAAGACTTGCGCAACTTCAAGTTGACCACGAAGAGCCGCCAAGTGTAACGCAGTCTGTCCATCCTCGTTCTGGATGTCCGCGTAAGCGCCGTGGGTGAGTAACAGGCCCACGACATCCGAATGCCCCTCTTGTGATGCCATGTGTAATGGCGTCCAGTTAGAATCATTCTTCGCATTCACCATTGCACCATTTCCGAGGAGGACGTTTGCAACATTGCCCTGCCCTGCACGTGATGCCAGATGTAAGGGTGTCCAGCCATTCTCATGCTTTGCATTGACGTCCGCCTTGCGTTCGAGTAACAGCGTTGCGACGGCATCGTGTCCATTTTCCGATGCCCGGTGTAGCGGCGTCATCTTCTGCTTATCCTGATGATCTACTTTTGCCTTGATATCCAAGAGCAGCCGCGTAGCCTCCACTTTTCCGTTTCTCGACGCCGGGAACAGGGGTGTCTCGTGGCCTTCGTCCTCCGTGCTCGGATCTACTTCGTGGTGGATTAGCCAGCGCATGAGTTTGAGATCTCCATGTTGCGCTGCTATATGTAATGCGGTCCGACCGTCCTTGTATCGCGTATTAATATCGACGATCTGTACGTGTCCCCTTGACCATGCTACGTCTATGAATGTATGGTCGTCGAGATTGAGCGCAAGGAAATCCGCGCGGTGTTCAAGCAACAGTCCCACAAACTCTAGATGTCCTTGTTGTGCTGCGATATGCAATGGCGTACAGTGTAACGGGGTCCGGTGATTCCTCTCCTGGGCGTTGACATCCGCGCCACGGTCGAGTAACAAGTGGACGACGTCGTAGTGATCGTTTTCTAATGCCTCGTGGATTGCGGTCTGACCCATGGAATCCCGATGATCCACGTCTGCCCCATGTTCCAATAACAGCCGTGCGGCCCCTAGTCTTCCTTTTCTCGATGCCAGTGACAGTGGAGACCTCTGGTCACAGTCTTTTGCATTTGTATCTGCACCGTGATCGATAAGTGACTGTATGACCCCCGGGTCTCCATGTTCCGCTGCTAGGTGTAACGGGGTCCGATGGTGGCCGTCCCGAGTATGCAAGTCGGCACCGTGCTGCAATAGCAGCTGCGCGACCTTCACATGTCCCTTCTCCAATGCTGCGTGTAGTGAAGTCACGCGGTGACCGCCGCTCGTGTTGATGTGTTGTGGATGAGTAACAAGAAGGTGTTCTACGAGACCAGGGAAGCCACACAGAGAGGCATAATAAAGTGGCACAGCCTCAGGCCCGGTCGGGTGCATGGTGGACATGGGCGCTATCCGGTGGCTGTCGATGTCGTATAGCCAGACCCATGCTGCAAAATGTGGCTTTGCGGGATCAAATAGAAGCTCCATGAACTCCTGAACGTGAAATGACACGTTCCCAAACTGGGCATGGTCGACCCAGTGCTGAGCGGCATATAGGGCGAGGGGGAAATGATTGATGGTATTTCTGTCGACCTTGTCATTGAGTTGGAGGAGCACACTGACGCAAGCCTGTGCGAGGGTTGTATGTGCCGGTTCGGGAAGAATGTGGTAGTATGAAAGATGTTCTTCAGCAGCCGCGAGTCGCCCCGATGTCAAGAATTGCTTGACGGAGAAATGAGAGAATCGTGCGACTCGGCTACCTTCCACTTTGTCAATGGTGACGAGACTAGAGCATGCTGACAATACCGCCTCTTCTGAGTCTATTGGCCCCAAAGCTTCGTCAAAGGAATTGGGCGCTGCTTCGTCGAACTGAACGGCAAGAATCTCCGCGAGTTCTTCGACACGAAGAGGGCGAATAGATACCGTGAGAAATTGATAGAGTCGTAGTGCATATTCTCGTTTCACCTCACTAATGCCCAATAACGTTTTCTCGTATGTTTTATCCAACCTCGGTGGCAGGTCAGCCAGGACCCTCCGGATGCTGGCCGGAAAACCGTGACATAGCGTGTCAACCTGGCAGTCAACCCATTGGAACCTATATGATGACGTGAATATCTAATGTCAGGCACCATAAGCATGATCTCAGCTTACACGCCATCGACGTTTTGGGAGAGCGTATCGATAACCATATCCTGGTCCTCGTTTCTCCACCTCCGCATCGTCCGGTCTGAATGGACAACAGACTTGATATACTCGATTATGTCCCTTTTTTGTCCGCTCTCTTCATGAAGAGAAATTTGAAGAGACGCCAATGGGTCGAGGGACATTCGGATATCTATCTCGGGCCGACTAGCCACACATAGATGAACATTGGGAAGTTCCAAATCGACAAGTTCTTCCATGAGTTCCAGGACCTCTTCGCGTGCAGACGGTCTCCCAGAGAAGTTGGGACACTCATCGAGAGCATCGAGAATGATAAAAATCTCGCCTTGGAACGGCAGACTTAGCATGTCCTTCAGACATCTTGAAAGCGCGCCACGAGTGGGCTTTTGTGTGCCAGTAGCATTGTCTACATATAATTGGGAGAGAATCTCAAAGAAAGAATCAGATTGCACTGAAAGCTGGGAAAGAAGGGAGGATAGGAGGCCATAGCGGTCCTGTTTCTTGACATCACGAAAATCGAAATAATAATAGGCAATTATGGCTTCAGGGATGCCCCGAGTGTTCTGAATGACTGCCGAGCTAGTTGTATATATTAAAAACCTTGAGCACATCCATTGAGTAATGGGGTACCACATACAGAAGTGTGCTTTTGCCTGACCCCGCTATCGGATTAAGCAATCGTCAATGCAGGAGGCACACTGGCAGTCAGGGATACATACGTTTCCCGTGGATCCACAAGAGAGACCTTGTCGCTTTCCATTCGTTATAGATATAGCTCTCCAAAAACCATGCTGCGGTCCCTTCATGGTGTGAACTCCAGACAAAGTCGTGGTTCGTTGATGGATCAGGTGGGGGGATCCAACGCTGGACATCCCTTTGCAACTGAAAACCTGAAACGTACCGTCAGTTTTGGTGCAGAAAGGGTGGAGTAACGGTGTAAACGAACGTTTTATTTTCTCCATTTCATCTAGCATTTTTTGAAGAACAACTACAACCCATGTGAACAGAAATGTCTATTTTGCAATAAATGCATACCCAGATCTTGTCGAATACCATCCGATGAGGCCTTGCTTTCTAATGGAATGTACACGGAGTCAATATCAGCAGTCAGTCATGGAAGCATTACGTACTTTCTATATCTACCTTGATATTACCCACAAGATCATGGACCAGACCCAAGGTCTGGGCAATAGTCAGATCTTTGTTATGGGTCAATCGATCCGATTTCATGTTATTCGTTTTGTTTAGCCCTCGGTGAAGAATGGCTACGACCCATGTGAGTAGGGCATGCCTATCTCGTGATAAACACATACCCAGATCTCGTCGAATAATATCCGATAAAGACTTATTTTCTAATGGAACAAACGCCGAGTCACGGAGTAAATATCAACCAATCAGTATAATAGGAGCATTACGCACCTTCCACGTCTACCTTAATACCACCCACAAGATCATGAACTAGATCCAAGGTCTGAGTCATCCGAGCCCCCTCATGGGCTGATAGATCCGTTCGCATGTTGTTTATTTCGTTTCGTACTTCGTGAAGAACGACTATGACCCATGTGAGTAGGGGTATGCCTGTTTTTCGATAGACACATACCTAGATCTTGTCTAATAACATCTGTTGATGCCTTGCTATCTAACGGGATGAGCGCCGAGTATAAATATCAGCGGCCGATCATGCAAGTATTCCGCACCTTCTATAACCACCTTGATATCACCCAAAAGAGTATGGACCAGACCTAGGGTCTCTGCGACAGTCGTCCGAGTTTCGTCATGGATCAATCGGGCCTTCTCTTGCTCTCGACTCTCACTGGCCGTTACCATAGACAACGCGAGCTGAAGAGAAAAAAAAATGAGAAGTCCCTTTCACGCCGTGTAGGGCTGGGTGTACCATGAACCTTTCAGTGCACATTGTAACTTCACGGTGACATTCCTCGATGCCAATCTGAATCTCATTCTGTTTCAGAAAAGCAGCTGTATCGCTTAGCCTGGCCCAACCCGAAACTCGCACGAGAATGACTTCTATGGCTCTGCGAGGATTGATGAACAACTGTGCGAGATAATCACCAAAGGAAGATATACCCACCTCTCGATTTCATCGGCTTCAATGCCTACCTCTGTCCCGACGAATTTTTGTGAATTCTCCCTCACTGTGGAGAGTAGGAGATCGCATTGACGAGCAAGGTTGGATAGCCGACCCTGGTGCAGTATTTCAGCAAGGAGACATGCTTGGATGACCGAATGTTTACCTTGTGGACTTTGACGGCTTTGACTGTGTCATATAACCTTACGACTAGCAAAGAGGATGATTTTAGGTCCTGATGCACCACGGATGATAGAATCGCACTTAGACTCGGTCCCTCCTCGGAAACACTAGCGGAGGGGACGGTGATGTCAGACATGCGGAAGAAGAACGGGGGTGAGTTGGCGATCGCTATCAAAACTTGGGGGACTTGCCGGAATTGGCGAACTAGAAGTCGCGCCAACTCTCATGTGCACTTCTTGCTCTGATGGGCTCGGGCGGACCGAGTGTCAGTGTCAGTAGACTCATTTTTAGTACCACTCTAGTTTACCTTCCATTTACCTCAGGCTTACTGACTCTTACCCATTTCGAGTAGCATCAGTCTGGGCTCCCTCGTGCGTTTGCCCATTCTCACCCTAATCCACTGGTTTATCACCATTTCCCGCACTCGTCCTGGTTTTTCCTACATCCTTACCACTTTAAAATGGTACGAAAGGCAATTATCGATCATGTTTGAATTCCGCACCCACCACCGAGCGATCATCTCGCGTTCTCCAAGACTCCAGGTTCCCCTAGCTCGGGCATGCAAGCAAGATGCGGTGCTTCGGTCTATTTTCGTTGAAGCTACTGACAGCTTGCTACTTATCTGGGTTACAAAGAGATTGTCTGTTTATTCTGGAATATCCAGGTGGTATCCCAAATTACCAGTATAATCAGGATTCCCATCAGACGGTGATTAGCTGTGGCGTAAGTAAGAAAACGAAACTGAGTATACGAATCAACGCACATAATATTCGGTCAGTATCTTTCTGGCCAACCTCATGGACTCGGAGGCGACCCCGATTGAGTCAGTTGGGTATAAGTATGGTAAGAGGAGACTCAGAGCATCTCGGTGATGGCGATGGAAAAGTAGGAAAAGTAAGCCTTCTGGTAGTGCGGAGATGCGTATTTACTAGCTGTGTGACCTACACAATTAGAAGTTGAATGCGGTACATGGCCATTAAAACGTACGACCAAAGAATGTTTGTATCTGCATTCCACGGATGCGGCCAGCCTTGCTGGAACGGAGGACAAGATCGGAGGCTTTAATCTCGCTCTGGTCATTGACAAACAGTTCTAGCTCGCCGTTAACTATACCCACGTCATTGAGACGCATCCGTTGCACTAATGTTGCACATTCGCCAGGCTGGAAGGAGAATGCGCCGCGCCAGACGGATACGCCGTAGGTAGGATCGTACGGTGGGCTCGGAGAAAGCCCGAAATTGAAGTCATCGGATTCATCCTAAGTGATGTCGAAGCGTTGAAGGTCATCAATATTACATGTAATTTGTCTTTCTCTTATAATGTCAGCTTGAAGGAGATGACCGTTTCCAAAAGCTGCAACCCCCGTTTCGCCACATTACTGTCACGCTATATGATACTGCGGCAGATCAGCCGTTTGTTCTTGACCATTGGCAACGATCTCGACACCACAATCCCCTCTGTACTACACCGAAGTAATCACCAAGGCCTCTCTGATCGTACGCAACAACTATGATAAAAGACCTGGAGCTGTCCCACAGACACGATCCACAAATGCGTCACCACTGGCACCAGCGAGCCTCCAATATCCATTAGAACCGATCCTCGTCTTGGATATTATAGGGCAAGACAACGTGACCTGGACTCAAGGACGCCGATTCAAACAGGCTCCGTGCCTTCAACTGGGCGATGCGCTGTTCCTCAGGATCGGCTTCCTTCGCATCCTCCTCGCTCTCTGGTATCCGCCGACTCGAAGTGACGAAAGCTTTCTTAGCTTCTTGTGCCAGGCACCGCTTTACGGATTGCTGTACGTCCATCAAATGCACAAGTTGTCGGTGTCCGAGGCGCGCTGCGACCGCATCTCTTAGTAAGGCATACGTGGTTGCCGTGGTGCCTTGTGGCGTTGGCACCGAGAGTGACATGAGATCGTGCTCATTTCCATCTCCTTCCATATCATCGTTCGCCTTCCTCGCAATTTCGATGGCTAGTTTACCTTCCATGTAGCCCGCGAAGGCGAAGAGCTCAGTTGTTAGTTTGGTGTCGCGTACGAGGCGGCCTTCCGCATGAAGGGCATTCAACGTCGTGCGCAGCTTCGGTATCTCCACCTTTTGTTTCTCCACATCGAACGGGGCCACATTTTTCAGAAGACGCAGCTGATAGTCTATATTCACCTGTGGCTGTTGAGGTCGGTCAACCACAACGGGAGCCATTACTCGTGAGAGGTTCTTGAGCCTAGCGATGTCCAGTGGCGTCTGTCCTACGCTGTTCTCCATATACAGGTGTTCTGCGGGTCCGTACTGGAGGAGCACCTCAACGATGGTGGTGTTCGTATTTTGTACTGCGATGTGTAAAGGAGTAGATCCGTCCGCATCTTTTCGTAGAATGACGGCCGGGTTAACCCCAAAGTCCAGGATGGCCCAGGCTGTTTTAGCACACCCGCACTTCACGGCTAACATGAGAGGCTATATAGGGCCAGGTCAGCGACACAATATCACGCTAAACAAATGGAAATCTGTACCGTGTTCAGAGCTTCCTTGGATGTCTGTTCCATCAGTTCAAGGGTCAACTCCACCGGGAGAGTCTTCAGAAGATGTACTACAAACTTAGCCCACTTGGTATCTCGGGAAAGACAAGCGAGGTGGTAAATATTCCAGCTTGTTTTCGCATGCCTTCAGAAATTATTCGTGCGAAGACATGAACTTTGGACTTACCCACGGGCATCACGCTCGCTTGGATCACAACCTTTCTCTAACAAGAAATCTACAATCTCCGTGTTGGAGCAATAGCATGCGGCTGCTAAGAGCGCATTGAAGCCGACGAACTTCGTACTGCATCGTCATTAGCATCTCTCATCGACGTAATTCACGATGAGTCACACCGTTTGTGAAGAGCGTCCTCCATGAGGTCCGGCTTGAGAGCGAACAGCTGCTTCAATATATCCAGCTTGTCATGGATGACGGCGCAGAGAAGTGGCGATTCGTTCAGCTCGTCAATTTGCCAACCAAGGAGACCTGGGAGGGCTGTTTCCAAGCAATTGACGCTCTTCAGATACCGCGCAATGTCATCGCTGTGAGTTGCCGCATAGTGTATATATGCTTCAGAGACCTGCGGGCCAGCGAGATACTTAACAACCTTGGTTGCACCGAGGGCGATAGCGTTTCGAAGCAGATCGTAGTCATACATGAGACTCCTGCGCTCACTCTGTATTTTCTTCATGGTTTCCGCACGCCGCTTGCCACCAACTTTAAGTCCAAGGTACACGCGTTCTTCAGCAGCCTTTTTCGGGTCCGCTTGGGGATTCTCCGCTGAATTAGAGGGGTAGGGGATCCCGACTCCAGTGCGACGGATCAGCTCATCAAGCATGTCGGGGCGGTCGAACTTCACGACTAGCTCGTGGGCCGCACCATCCGGCCAGAGAGCCACCTCGGCGAATTGATACAACTCGAGGGTACAGACGAAACCCTCAAAGTCACCTTCCTCTATAGACTTTTGAAGCGGATCGTGACAAACGCGCTTGCCGTCAGCTCGGAGGAGCGCGCTCTTGGTTTCGAGCATCTTTTTGGCGGAAACTTCGGCACGAACGGCTGAGGGCCTCGCCGCGAGGTCGACAAAGTCGATTTCTTTCTGCTGGCTGTAGTCTTCCTCTTCCGAGTCTTCGTCCGAGTCATAAAATCCCTTCTCCGAGTCATCTACAAAGCGTATCATGAGGGGATAGTCTAAGGAAAATATGGTAATATGGGGCTCGGGGGTGCTTCTTACCATCTGAGAGGACGTCGATTGTGGGGTCCAAAGGTGCGGTTTCAGCATCCGAGGTTTGGTACTGAGCAGTAGCAATTGCCACCACAAGGCGAGCGGTTTCCCAATGACGACGATGCAGCGCGACGAAGAACGGAGTCCATCCTGTGACGGAAGTCAAACTACACAGCCTCAGCTGAAAATTGACAATAACATACCGGTAAAATGGGAAAGGATAGAAGCGGTGGTCACTACGGAAATCTGGATTGGCTCCTTGCTTTCTTTAATGTGCTTAGGGAGGCAGAGCTCCTGGATCGCAGCGTTGTCTCCGGTCCAGCAAGCCTCGTACAGCTCGTCGTACAGCACCTTGAGGTGAGCCGGGACTCTGACCGTGCCATACTTGATGTGGCGAAGGTATCCTGTTCCTTGGGGAGTATCGTGTTTCTGTCTGCTGGTCTGTGCAGTTGACGTCTCGCCGCTTTGCGGCGTTTGAGGCGCCACACCGTAGGAGCGCAGAATGGACTCTGCACGCGCGTAGTAATCTGTGATTGCCATGGCGTGCTCTTCATCCAGATGAGTTACGACAGTACTTCGTGTCTTCTGAGGCATAACAGAGCCCTCTGCTTCCTTGGTGGGTAGAACCGGAGCAAGATATGCATAGTACTGCGCCCAGGTGTCGCCAACGGGAGGCTCTTGTGCAGGCTTCAAAATACTCGGGGTCCGCAGTTTCTTGAGTACCGCGGATACCCACTGTAGCAGGGTCATGTTGGGTAAATAGGACGGATTGAACA